>OLTD01000657.1_pt1 | contig 12252 bp, 10 predicted proteins | sample 1643231 | NCBI WGS metagenome assembly OLTD01 (sample SAMEA3136647, study PRJEB25190) | human gut metagenome | biome: human gut; feature: human-associated habitat; material: faeces | place: Austria | collected 2013
GAATCGAAGATGGAGAATTTGCTGTATGATTATCATCTGGCAAAGTCTATGGGAGATAATCTGCCTTATAGTGAGAATTATAAGAAGGCTTTGTATCTCGATGCCGTTTTCAAGAAATATGGTACGACAGAAGCCGTATTCGATTCGTCTTTGGTGTGGTACACACGCAACACGGAGGTATTATCGAAAATTTATGAAAAGGTGAGCAAACGCCTGAAAGCTCAGCAGAATGAAATTAATCATCTGATAGCTTTGCGTGACAATAAACCGAAGATGTCGGAATCGGGTGATAGTATTGATGTCTGGCCCTGGAAACGTCTGATACGTCTGACGGGTGAGATGATGAATGACCAGTATGCCTTTGTATTACCTGCCGATACTAATTATAAAGATCGTGATACATTAGTTTGGGAAGTACGTTATCATTTCCTCGAACCGATGCTTGCCGATTCTTTGAGAGCTGTTACGATGGCCATGCAGGTTATTTATGAAAAGGATACATTAAATCGCCTGGAAACAATCACTGATCCGGGTGTTCACCAGTTACGTTTGTATGCAGATACATTGGGTGTGATGAAGGAAATAAAAGGTTTTATCTATTACCCGGGAGTACAGGGAGAGAAAGCCGGTGCATTACTGGCTGATCGTTTTTCTTTAACCCGTTATCATTGCTCAGACTCGCTTTCTGTAGCCGAACGTGATTCGATTAATCAGCTGGAAGCTCTGAAGACAGATTCTTTAAAGAAAGTATCTGATCAAAAAGATACTAAGATTTCGAAAGACTCTTTGCGAAAAGTCGATGATCTGAAGGATAATCAACGTATATCACCGGAAGAAATGAATCGCCGTCGTACGGTGACTCCTGAAAAGAAGCCGGAACAGATTGAAGTAGAGCAACATATCCAGCAGGAGAAGATTGAGCAAAGAAGGGAACGGCAATTGAATCAGCGTAGAAATCAGCAAAGACGTCAGTCACCTTCCCGTTAATATTATGAAACGCTTTGCCGCTCATTATTTGCTTCTGCCTGATGTAGGCTTTATCAGACAACAAGTAGTAGAGATTGCTGATGAAGGATATGTACGGGATGTTTTTCCGTTGACAGAAGAAATAGAGTCTGTTGAATGGATGCCCGGGCTGATAGCATTACTCCCCGTGAATGAAATAAAAAACACTGAGATGTTCAGCAAAAACATCTCAGTGTTTCAGTTTAATTTTCCTATAGTTTCGGATCAAACTTCCCAATGTTTTAAAGAGGCTCTTGCGGCGTCTGAAAAGAGGGGAGAAGTACTGTTTCCTTATTTATTTTATCCTTTTGATTTTACTTCCATGCAGCCTGTCGCCGGAACTCGGCACAGATTACTGCGGTAGCGATAGCCACGTTGAGAGATTCCGAGGTTTCCTTTCCTTGTGGATAATTGGGGATATAAAGTTTTCGATTGATGAGTGCTTCCACTTCTTTTCCTATTCCGTTGCCTTCATTCCCCATTACAATCAGTCCGTTGGTGGATAATGGTTGTTCGTACATGTTTTCTCCATCCAAAAATGTTCCGAATACGGGAGTATCACCAAGTGAATGAATAAATTCGGGAAGAGAGGTATAATGAACCTTAACACGGGCAATTCCTCCCATAGTGGCTTGTATGGTCTTGGGATTGTATACGTCTACCGTATTCTGAGAGCAGATAATATGTTCGATACCGAACCAGTCCGCCAGTCGGATAATCGTACCCAGGTTCCCCGGGTCCTGAATATCATCCAGTGCCAGGCAAAGAGACTGGCGTGCGAACTCCGGACTTAACGTATATTGCGGTTGCTCGAAAACAGCAAGTACTTGCTGTGGCGTTTTCAGTAGACTGGCACGTGATAGTTCTTCTTGAGAGACTTCTGCAATTTCATTTGCTTGAATGTCGGGATGCGCTTGTAGCCAGGAAGAAGTCGCAGCCAGAAAACGGCAAGGGAAACGTCCTAGTAAATCGCCTGTTAATTTAGGCCCTTCGGCTAGGAATACTTGTTCTTCTTTACGTGTTTTCTTTAGTTCCAGCGAATGGATATACTTTATTTTATTTTTGCTTAGCATTATTCTTTTACTTCTTTATTTACCGCAAAGCTATAAATATATTTTTAATAAATCGGCTGTTGAACAAGTTTTTTGAAAATAATTCTTTCTCATATTAACAATATTTGTATGAATAAAAATTGATTATCTACTTAATTTTAGTAGATTTGCTTAAAATTAGTAGTTTGATATTCAGTATAAAAGATGACGATATGGAAAGATTGACACAACAAGAGGAAGAAGTGATGATTTACTTTTGGAAAATGGGACCGAGTTTTATCCGGGAGATTGTGAATGAAATGCCGGAACCAAAACCGCCATATACAAGTGTTGCCTCTGTAGTCCGTAATCTGGAGAAAAAGAAATTCTTGTCTCCTTTCAAGTTAGGGAATTCTATTCAGTATCATGTGCTGGTGAAAGAAAGCGACTATAAGCGTAGCTTTATGAATGGAGTAGTAAGTAACTATTTTACAGGTTCGTACAAAGAAATGGTTTCCTTTTTTGTCCGCGATCGTAAAATCAGCAAGAAAGAACTCGAGGATTTAATCAATATTATTGAGGATGAAGAATCATAAATCAAGATAGGCATGGAATCTTTTGCAATCTATTTGATTAAAGTAAATGTAGCTTTGATTGTATTATATGCATTCTATAAGCTCTCTTTCAGCAAGGATACATTTTTCAGGCTGAGACGGATCATGTTGCTGCTGATATGTGTGACTTCGCTGATTTATCCATTGATTGATTTTTCAGGCTGGACGGACGAGTATGCAATAGGAGAAACGATTACTACCGTTTACAATAAACTGTTACCGGAAGTGCTGGTTACTACAGCTGTACCCGTTGCTACAACTGAAGTTGAAGGGACAACCTGGCAGGCCGGTACTTGGTTATGGATTATTTATGGATTGGGAATAGGTATGTTGTTACTGCGTAATCTTTTAGAAGTTAGTAAAATACATCACTCTTTAGCCTGCTCTCAGCGCTATTCTCTGAAAGGTGTACCTGTTTATCAGTCGGAAGACGTAGGGGAGCCCTGTTCCTTCTTTCACTGGATATTCATAAATCCGATGCAATATTCGGATAAGGAAATTAATGAGATATTGATACATGAACAAACTCATGTCCGTGAGTTGCATTCATTGGATATAATACTGGTTCAACTGGTTATATTATTATGTTGGTTTAATCCGTTCTCCTGGTTGATACGCAGTGAAATACGTATGAATCATGAGTATCTGGCGGACAAGCAAGTAGTGACGTCCGGCTATGACAAGAAATCGTATCAATATCATTTGTTGGGAATTAAACATACTTCATTGGCTGCAGCAAACTTCTATAACAACTTTAGTGTATTACCCTTAAAAAAACGAATTAAAATGCTAAACAGAAAAAGAACTCATAACATCATGGTAGGTAAGTATCTGATGTTTATACCAGTGGCCGCATTATTGCTGTTATTCAGTAATTGTGCTAATAAGAAAGCGGATAAAGTCCAGTCTGATACCAAAAAAGCAGATACCATAGAGTTGACTGCTGAACCGGAGAAAACAGCAGAACCTCAAGTTGATATAACGATCACGGAGACGAAGGGTGATTCTATTTATTCAGTAGTGGAAACGATGCCGGATTTCCCTGGGGGACAGAAAGAACTACTGAGCTTTTTGAGTCGCAATATCAAGTATCCGACAAAGGCGATAGAAAGTAAAATTCAGGGTCGTGTTATTGTACAGTTTGTAGTTAACAAAGATGGCAGTATTTCTAATGCGAAAGTAGTACGTAGTGTTGATCCGGATTTGGATAAAGAAGCTCTTCGAGTCATAAATTCGATGCCCCAATGGAAGCCGGGAATGCAAAAAGGGGAGCCTGTATCTGTGAAGTATACAGTTCCTATTGTATTTAGAAATCAACAAAATTAGGAATCTTATTCGCCACGATTTATAGAAATAATTGCAAGGATACATAGTCAGTAATATATAGGTATTAGCAAAGCATACTTTGCAAATTTCTATAATTCGTGGTGAAAAGAACTTTTGTCGCATTAATTATTGTTTTGATAATTTCCCCGAACGAAAAATATGCTCTATCTTTGTCCCTATATATTTGCTTCCGCTTTTATAGAGATACTGTATGAGGAAAGGATTTCTTTACTTATTTACTTTTGCCATTATCATTCTGTCGCTCGCTTCGTGCACTGCCACTAAGTATGTGCCGGATGGCTCTTATCTGCTGGATGAAGTCAAGATTCATACAGATCAGAAAAATGTCCGTCCTTCTTCCTTACGAATGTATGTGCGACAGAACCCTAATGCCAAATGGTTCAGTTTAATCAAAACACAGCTTTATGTTTACAACCTTTCAGGACGAGACTCTACTAAATGGGGAAATAAGTTCCTGAGAAGAATCGGGGATGCTCCTGTAATCTATAGTGAGACTGAAGCGCAGCGCTCGCAAGATGAAATTACAAAGGCAATGCGCAATATGGGCTATATGGCGGCCACAGTGAAGCGTTCGACTAAAATAAAGAAGAAAAAGATCAAGCTGTATTATGAGGTGACAGCCGGCGATCCTTATATTGTCAATTCATTAAAATATGATATTCGTGATCCTAAGATTGCTGATTTTCTGAAGCAGGATTCCGCCAAAAGTCTGCTGAAAGAAGGAATGATATTTGATGTGAACGTGCTGGATGCCGAGCGTCAGCGAATTACTGACAAGTTGCTTCGGAATGGTTATTATAAGTTCAATAAGGATTATGTCGGTTATACGGCAGATACGGTTCGGGGTACTTATCAGGTAGACTTGACCTTGCATTTGCACGCCTACAGAGCGCATGTGAGCGATTCGGTGAAAGCACACCAACAATATTGGATAAATAAGATTAACTTTATTACGGATTATGATGTCCTGCAATCTTCTGCGCTGAACAGTATGGATATCAATGATTCTCTTCATTTTAAAGGGTACCCTATTTATTATAAAGATAAACTCTATTTACGCCCGAAGATGCTTACTGATAATCTTCGCTTTGCTCCGGGGGATTTGTTCGATGAACAGGATGTGCAGCAGACTTATTCCAATTTCGGACGTCTGTCCGCCTTGAAATATACCAATATCCGTTTTCTTGAAAATCAGGTAGGGGATACGGCGAAGCTTGACTGCTATGTGATGTTGACCAAGAGTAAACACAAGTCGGTAGCTTTTGAATTGGAAGGAACCAATTCAGCCGGTGATTTGGGAGCAGCAGCTTCCGTCTCTTTTCAAAACAGGAATCTCTTTCGCGGTTCGGAGACTTTTATGATCAAGTTTCGTGGTGCTTATGAAGTGATTTCCGGACTTCAGGCAGGCTATTCTAACAATAATTATACGGAATACGGGGTGGAGACAAGTATCAACTTTCCTAATTTCCTGTTTCCTTTTCTCTCTTCGGACTATAAACGGAAGATTAGGGCCACTACAGAGTTCGGATTACAGTATAATTATCAGATGCGTCCCGAATTTCTACGTACCATGGCATCGGCTTCATGGAGCTATAAGTGGACTCAACGCCAGAAAATACAACATCGTATCGATTTGATTAATATCGGTTTCCTTTATTTGCCGAGAATTTCGGAGAGGTTTAAGGATGATTTTATTAACAAAGGGCAGAGCCATATTCTTCAGTATAATTATCAGGACCGTTTGATTATTAATATGGGATATAGCTATCATTACAATAGTATTGGTGGTGCCATCATTAATAATACAATTGCTTCCAATTCATATTCCATCCGTTTTAATTTCGAATCAGCGGGAAATATCATGTATGCTTTATCCAAAGCAACGAATATCCGTAAGAATAATGATGGGGAATATGCTATTCTGGGCATTCCATATGCACAATATGTGAAAGGAGAATTTGACTTTTCTAAGAATATAAGGATAGATCATCGTAACTCGTTTGCGTTTCATATAGGTATGGGCATTGCTGTTCCTTACGGGAATGCGAAGACTATCCCGTTTGAGAAACAATACTTTTCCGGTGGTGCCAACAGTGTTCGCGGGTGGACGGTACGTGACTTGGGGCCGGGCTCTTTTGTGAGGGATGAAAATACCAATTTACTGGATCAGTCCGGTGATATCAAGCTGGATGCCAGCATTGAATATCGAAGCAAATTATTCTGGAAGTTTCAGGGAGCCATCTTTGTGGACGCCGGTAATATATGGACCATTCGTGATTATGACAATCAGCCGGGAGGAGTCTTTAAATTCGATAAATTCTATAAGCAAATAGCGGTAGCGTACGGATTAGGGCTTCGTCTGGATCTGGATTTCTTCATTCTTCGTTTTGACGGAGGTATGAAGGCGCTTAATCCTGTTTATGAAAAGGGGAAAGATCGTTATCCGATTATCCATCCTAAGTTCAGTCGTGATTTTGCTTTCCATTTTGCGGTAGGATATCCTTTCTGATCAATCATTGCTAATAAAAAAGGAGATGAAACTGGTTGTACGGTTTCATCTCCTTTTTGTTTATGGTATATGCTTTTAACGAGCGGCAAACATCAGGTTGCTCATAGTAGCCTGACGGGCAGCCATCATACCTTGAGCGTCCAATGTAACGTTCATTTTTTCGCCGTTTGGTAAGAACAGATCAGCAGTACCGTCGTTATTCATCTTTAGCAACTCAGAGCTTTCGCCGTTTGCAACTACATTCCAGGTATTAGCTTCTTTGTTGTAGATCAAATCCATAGAAGCTGTTTCGCCTTCCTTCGTAATTGAATAGCCATTTTCAAGTGTTTTAACCATATAGTTACCGTTTTCTCCTTTTACCTTCTTCACGTCGCCCACATTAGCCATCGGGTTGGAACCACTCCAGAATTCGATAGAGTTGATTACTAAGGCATCAGCAAGGTATGCTACGCCATAAACCGGAACAATGTTGAAAGCTAAAAATACAAGCTCATTTACAAATTTGTTTCCGACTCCTTGATTCCAGGAACTTAAACGGTTGAATAAGCCAAATGATCCAACACAGGAGCTGAATAATAAGCTACCACTAAGTACAACCGCTACTAATGTCAGTTTGCTTTTTTTCATGTTTACTTTACTTTTTGATTAATAAAATGTTGATAAATTCTCTTTTTAATAGATGCAAATATAACATTTTTAAATTAATCAAGGTTATTATTTCTTGTTTTTATATCATTTACGTTTGTTGTGTGCCAACTTGTTTCCAATGAAATGATCTATGGAAAATTTACCGGGTCCGGCAATGTACATTAATACAAATACTACTAAGTAGATGAATGCCAATTCTTTTACTGCAAATACGTCATTAGCATGGATGACAAAAAAGGCAACTATCATCGTAAAAATCATCGGGATCATTGCCAAGCGGTACAGAAAGCCGAAGATGAAGCCCATTGAACATACCAACTCACCAAAGATCGCCAAACCGAGGGATATGGAACTGCCCAGCCCGATCGGATCAGGAAAAGCCGTGGATAACTCCTGGAAATTGCTCCATTTCTGTATACCGTGGTTCATTAATAATATTCCGAAAATGATGCGGACTGCCAATAAAAACAAGGATACTTTTGTTGTATTTGGCTTTGTGGGGAATAAGAAATTATAAATCATAAGTCGTTCTTTTTATAAGTTTGCTTTTTATTTATATAAACATAAAAAATATTGAAATTGTTCTCTGAAAACGATAAAACATAGAAACAAAAAAAGATACCGGAAATAAAATGACTGATCAGCCGCTTTGTTTCCGGTATCTTTTGATAAGGACAGGATTTTCTTGTCTATTCTTTGTTTAGAATATAATGTTCGGCAAGTGCTCCCGTTATTTCTTGTTTGTCATCGTTTAACAGACGAACTTTGTTTTCTTCTACTTTATAATAAGATATTTCTCCACCTTCTTCTTTTAAAGTCAGGATATTACCTTCCAGTGTATAAGTTCCTTTTTCATCAAATGAACTGTCCCGGTCGATGTATACAGAGTGAAGAGTAAACGTCTTGTCAGGATTTAATGTCAGAGTTGTTTCAATGCCCGGACAGTCGGCAGCAGGAAAGACACCTTTATAGGTCCCTTCATAATCAAGCGATGTTTCGGCATTATGTATATCAGCCACTTGGGTTGCTGTACTGTCCGCACTTGTACTATTGTTTGTTTTCGCACTGTTTCCGCATGCTGCCAGAAGAAAGCAGGAACATGCCAGAATGATAACTTTTTTCATGATCGTTACTTTTAATAGTTTATCTAATTAAGTTTATAGTTCGTAAAGGTATAAATAATAAGTTGAATCCGGGCAATAAAAAGAACCGAACAACTTAATTTATGAATTTATAAACGGTCAATACTATCAGAGTACTTAGATAAACTTTATAATTGTATGTTAACATATAACTTACCATTTCTTTGAGAAGAGTTCAAGCAACTGACTTTTCTTCAATGGTTTGGCAAGAAATTCATTGCATCCTGCGTCAAGAGCGCTGATTCTGTCAGCATCAAAAGCATTGGCTGTAAGTGCAATAATAGGTATCCTATTATTAAACTCACGGATTTTGCGGGTTGCTTCCAGTCCTCCCATGACAGGCATTTTCATATCCATGAGAACAAGATCGAACTCTTCCTCACGTACTTTATTTACTGCTTCCGCTCCATTTTGAACATGGGTTAGATGGTAGCTTTTGAGAATATGTTGCACTAACGAATAGTTACTTTCATTATCTTCGGCAATTAATATCTTCAGTTCCTTCTTGTCGATTTCGTTCAAAGAAAGCTGGTGTTGCAATGGCAGTGAAATAGTTGGGGTATGTTCCTTCTGAGTGCTGATTTCACAAGGAATCCATGCCCAGAAAGTCGATCCAATACCGGGAGTGGAAGTAAATCCGACTTCTCCTCCGGCTCCTTCAATGATAGCTCTTGAGATAGCCAGTCCGAGTCCGGTGCCCTGGGCAAACTCATTGAGCTTCTGGAAACGTCCAAACACTCGTTCCTGTAATTCTTCCGGGATACCGACTCCGGAATCTTCCACATAGATCCGGATTCCTTCTCTTTCGATGCTGTATCCCATTTTTATATATCCGGATTTGGTGCATTTGACAGCGTTTGTAAGATAGTTCATCCATACTTGCTTGAGCCGGCTTCTATCCAGGAAAATCCAACAGTCCGGACCGGAATTGTCCATTTGAAACTCAACATCCGGATTGGTTATCTTTGGCTGGATCATGGTATAAAGCTCGTTGCATACTTTGGCTAAATTGAATGTTTCTCTTTTGCGTTCAAGAATTCCCGATTCAATCTTGGAAAGGTCGAGGATATCATTAATCAATCGCAATAACAACTCATTATTGGATTGGATGATGCTCATGTATTCTTCTTTTTCTGCCGGATCTTCAGAATATACCATCAGTTCGGAGAAGCCGACGATGGCGTTCAGAGGCGTACGTATTTCGTGACTCATATTGGCAAGGAAAGCCGATTTCAGACGGTCGGAAAGTTCGGCTTTGTCTTTCAGTTCCTTTAGTTGCTGTGCCATTTTCTCCCATTTCGTATTGTTGACTTTAATACCGGTGTAGCGAATTACATTGCCTTTCTTGTCTCTTTCCACTGGTATGCCGGTAACAATGAGAGTCTGCCATTCTTTGTCCCATTTAGTTTTGGATCGGAATTTGAAGTTGAGATCCTTAGTTGTTCCTCCAATCATATAATTAATATGGTTGCGGACCAGCTCGATGTCTTCCGGATGGGTGACATGCAGATAGTCTTCAGGTGTGATTACATTTTCAGAATGGAAGTCATTCACGGGGTCATTAAATGCTTTGAATTGTTTGCTTTTTACTTCAAAATCCCAGTAAGACATGCCTACAGTTTTGAAGGTGAGCTGCATTTTGTAGTTTCTTTCTTCAAGTTCTTCATTCAGCTGATGAAGCTTGGAGATATTTTGCCTGAAACCGGTATATCGTACGTTGTTGCCATATTCGTCTTTCTCGAATGGAACGCCTATGATATTACAATATTGCCAGGATTCATCATACTTCGTTTGCATACGGCAAGTGAAGTTAATGGTGAGTTCCTTGCCTGATAGCATAGACTGTATGGCATCATAGGATGAAGAACGGTCTTCAGGATGAATAACATCCATGTATCGTTGGATGCTCACCAGTTTATCACTGGCATAATCATTGATCGGGTCATTATAGGCTTCGAACTCTTGAGTCCGTACATCGAAATCCCAATGAATGATATTGCTGACTTTCATGGCCAGTTCACGCTTGGCGATTAATTCCTGCGTCTTCTTTACCATTTGCATCCTTTCCGTTATATCCAGTTGGGTTCCTATAATCAGCAATTTCCCAAAATGTTCGAAAGATAACCGCATCATGCTTTCATAATAGCGGTATTGCTTTTCTTCTTCATTATAGAAACGTAAGGTGATGTTTCCTTGCAGAATTTCTTTGTTGGTCAGTTGTGATAAAAGTTGTATTAAAGGTTCATGATCTTGTGGATGCAGTATATTTAGAATCTGATCTAATGTCGTGTTTTTTTTAGCTATAGGATCTCCATGTAATGGATTGAATGTTTTTTTATACACGTCATATACCCAAGACGACATAGAGGCCGCTTCCATTGCCATTTCCAGATTCTTTTTGCTTTCATCCGTACGGAATTCAGCTTCTTTTATGGCAGTCACATCGTTGGAAAGCAATATATGCCCGATGATTTCTCCCTCCTTGCTTCGCAGGGGAACGACCTTTGCTTCATAAATGATCGTGTTCTTATTTTGGGTAGAGAAGTATGCGTTGTCTTTTATCCGGTCAAAGTCGTATTCGAATTCCAGAACAATATCTTCGCCTCTCTGAATGCGATTTTTGAGAGTTTCGTCCACATAAGGACTATTAAAAAGATTGACGATATTAACTACAGTCGTTTTATCAGTGACTCCATACATCTGCAATGCATGTTCATTGATACTGCGCAAGATACCATTTGTATCATAGATCTCAATACTCATTGGCAGACAAGCGTAGATACTTTCTGCAAATAGAAGTTGATCTTTTATTAAAGGGAATGTTTCTGGTGCTGAAGATGACATTACATTTTGGGTAGGTTCTGTTTCACTTGGGTTCATTTGTCCTTTGTTTTTGTCTATGTATGATGCTCTGATTTGTTTGCTATTGATTAATTTATACAACTTCTTGATTGCTGCAAGAAGCTATATGCTCACAAACATACAATAAAAATATGGAATAAAGAAATTAACACTAATAAAAGTGAATGACAACTTTGCTTTTGATTAATGCCAGGAAAGCATGAAAGGCATCTTTTCACTCTCGGGAAATCTATATTATATAAGGTGAAATACTAAAAGTGCTTGTCCGGGTCTGCATATTCTCGTTTTTATCTTTATCTTTGTAGGAAAATATAAAAATATGGCACAACATACTTATGATGAAGAATCGGTCCAGGAGCTGTTGGGCTGGGCGAAAAAGATGCTTGAAACAAAGAATTACCCGACAGAAAAGTATCAGGTTAATGCGTGTACTTCAATCATTGATGGTAAACTTTATCTGGAGTCTTTAATTTCGATGATTTCCAAAAACTGGGAAAATCCGACTTTTCATCCTACCATTGAGCAACTGTGGGAATATAGAGAAAAGTGGGAAGGTCAAAAGGAGTAATGTAAGTTTCAGATCTCCTCAGAAAATGCATAATGCACTCTGAAGCGATGTGCCCGGAGTGCATTATGCATTTTTATTAATGGATGTAAGTCTGATCTTTCGCGTCGGAGATTAAAACGGCAACCATTTTCTTTTTTTCTTCTGACTGGTATTTTCTTCTCTTTGCTGGCTGTATATATCGGCAAATGTCTTTTTCTCTTTTATCATTTCATAGATAATTCCCCAGTCGGGAATACCGCCGACATTCCGGTCGTCTATAAACAGATCGGCTTTCAGTTTTCGGGAAAAGCCCTGATGATCTCTTTCTTCTTCCGGATAGTCTTTATTGGCTGCATAAAACTCCAGTCCTCTGGCTCTGCACCATTCTATGGCTTCGTCCAGAAGTTCTCCCTCGCGTACACTCCACAAGATTAAACGGTGCTTTTCTTGTTGTAACAATTTCAGCGTTTCAACTGCAAATGGAATTTCTTCACCAATACGTGGATAACGATGCTCTACAATCGTTCCGTCAAAATCAACAGCTATA
>OLTD01000667.1_pt1 | contig 12071 bp, 6 predicted proteins | sample 1643231 | NCBI WGS metagenome assembly OLTD01 (sample SAMEA3136647, study PRJEB25190) | human gut metagenome | biome: human gut; feature: human-associated habitat; material: faeces | place: Austria | collected 2013
TTTCGCTCATATGACCCAATCCGCTGTCAAGAGCCACAATGGCCCCGCCGACCGCTTGCAATCGGTCGGCGGAGCCTGCCGTTAACCCGTCCCGGTCCGCCCCCGGCATGTCATCGACGCCTTCGGCTCAGTCTCATATCCGCGGATACCGTTCTGCCGGCCCGCACTCCATTCCTTCGGCGGGGTTCCCCAAGTCTGTCGAGGCGCATGCGGAGGGCTCCGCGCGCACAGCGAAATAGGGGGTATCCCCGAAGGCCGCCCGGCTCGCCGGGACGGGGGCTATGTCTATTCCGCGCCCTCCCGGCACATCATGCCGAGGGCCCAGAGCCACCTCACGAGCTCGGCCGCGGTGGCCGCGTTGGCCTTCGCCGCGGGCATGCCGCGGGCGAGCATCTCCTCGCGCCGCCGCAGGAGCCGCTCGGACCCCTTCCTCCCGTGCATCCTTATCTCGAGGGGCACGCCCGTGTCCCTCGGCATGAGCTTCGGCTGGTGCCGTGCCGCGGCGTAGCACCATGAACCCTCAACGGCCAGCTTCCTCACGAGCGCGTTGCCCGCACCGCTGATGCCTCCGAGCCGCACGGAGTCGCCACTCGACCTCTGACTCGGCGCGAGGCCGAAATAGGCCGTGACCTGCCTTCCGGAACGGAACCTCGTGAAGTCGCCGACCTCGGCCGAGAAGGCTGCGGCCAGCGCGAAGGCGCAGCCCTTGATCGACTGGAGGGCGGCCACCTCCGCGGCGATCGGGCTGGCATCCACGGCGGCCCTGTACTCGGAGAGCAGGTCCGCCCGGGCCTCCGCCGCGGCCTCGACCTCGTTCCTCAGGGCGGCGAGCGTCCGAACCCCGCCATCGTCCTCCGGCCTGACCTTGTCGAGCCACCTCAGGAAGTCGTAGGTCCAGTACTTCCTCGGGTTGCCGGCGGGCGTGGCGCCGCCGTAGACGAACCCCCGCTTTGCGAGGAAGGCGAGCAGCCGCTGCTTGGCGGTCGCCAGGCGCGCGGTCGCCCCGTCGTAGGCGCCGGCGAGGTCCCTGATGCCTTCGACCTCGGGGGAGGGGGCCCATACGGGGGAGATGTCGTGGGCGAGTATCGCCTTGGCCATCCTGGCGGCGTCGTTCCTGTCGTTCTTGGAGGCCGAGTCGGCGGCCGACCTGGGGATCTTCGAGACCGCGGCGACGACGCACTCGACGCCGAGCCCGGCGAGCTCCCTTTGCGGGGCGAAGCCGAGGTAGCCGCTCTCGTAGGCCGCGAGCGACGGCCCGGGGAACCCATCCATCCACCCGGCGATCTCGCCCCAGGGGTTGCCGGGGAACCTCCTCGTCACGGCCTCGCCGGTGTCCGCGTCGAGGGCGCAGACGGTGGTCGACCTCAGGTGGACGTCCATCCCGAACGCGGTAGAATACTTTGGCATGGGAGCCTCCCAACCTCGTTGCGGCGCGGCTGCGCCTATGGCACTTCAACATCATTGTCGCAGCCCCGACCCGCGGTCACGAGCGGGGGCTCCTATCTTTTTAGTGCCCTCGGATTGGGTCATAGTGTCTGTCCGTCCTCCACCTGCGGCGTTGACTTGGTTGACACTTAGAACATCGATGTAGTCATTGGGGACGTTCTTAAACGACTGCCCAACGGCTGTTGAGCACATGGCTCGCATGACAGTCGTCTCTTTTATGTTTCCTTTAGCCGTCGCTGTCTAGGATGGGGGTTAGTCGATAGGAAGGGAGCACCGGGATGGACGACGCGAGCGAGCGCGCAATCGAAGAGGACATGCTCGATCAGTTCAACTACTTTGATGATGAGGACGAGGAGCTGATCGACCGTCGCGAGCCAGCGCCGCTTGATTCCTTTGATCTGGTCGATGAAGAGCCCGACGAGGACGAGGGCGAATCGGCGGAGCCCTCACAGCCTTCGCGCCTTAACTCGCTGCTTTCGAGAGCCCCCATGCACCACGGCGTTCGTGCCGGCGCGCTCCATATGAAAACTGACTGGCACCAGATCGTGACGGCAGGCGATGAGCTTGCCGTCGATGCGCCGCTCACCGATAAATCATCCATCATCTGCCGCACCGGCATGCTTATGCTGGCAAGCGGAACGGGTGCCTGGCGCGTGCGCGATACCATGAATCGTGTTGCCGCCGTACTCGGTGTCACCATCCACGTTGACTTAAGTCTTCTGTCGTTTGAGTGCACCTGCATCGAAGATGGCCACTGCTTTAATGAGGTCGTCAGCTTGCCCACAACGGGCGTCAATACCCATCGCATTTGGATGATGGAGAGTTTCCTCAAGGAAATCGAGACCTATGGTCGTCGCTTCACGGTGCACGAGTATCACGAGATGCTCAGGACCGTTGAGAGCTCAAAGCCCGATTACTCTCCCTGGCAACAGGGCCTTGCGGCAGCCTGTGCTTGCGGCGCCTTCGTCTTTTTGCTCGGCGGCGGCCCTATCGAGATGGCCTGTGCATTCGTAGGCGCTGGTGTCGGTAACTTTGCTCGCTCCCATATTCTCAAGCAAGGCCTTGGTCAGTTCAGCGCGCTGACGACTGGTGTTGCGCTCGCATGCGTTTCGTATCTGCTGGCATTGCTCGGCCTTGGCCAGGTCATACCGGGGGCAATGTCGCACCAAGAAGGCTATATCGGCGCCATGCTCTTTGTGATTCCCGGCTTTCCGCTCATTACGGCAGGCCTCGACATTGCTAAGCTCGACATGCGAAGCGGTATCGAGCGCCTTTCATATGCCGTATCGATTATTGTGATGGCGACGCTCGTAGGTTGGATGGTTGCCGAGTGTGTTGGCCTGGCGCCGGACGACTTTGCCCCACTGGGCCTTTCGCCGCTTGCCCTTACGCTCCTACGCGTGGTGATGAGCTTCGTTGGCGTATTCGGCTTCTCGGTGATGTTCAACAGCCCGGTAAAGATGGCCGCGGCAGCTGGGTTGATCGGCGCCGTGTCCAATACCCTGCGTCTGACCCTTGTCGATGCGCCGACGATGATTCCCTTCCTGGGCCTCAGCACGGGAATGCCTCCCGAGGCAGCAGCGTTTATCGGCGCGCTGGTATCGGGTCTGCTGGCAAGCTTGGCCGAAGTCAAGCTCACCTACCCGCGTATCGCCCTCACGGTGCCTTCGATTGTCATTATGGTGCCGGGTTTGTATCTGTATCGCTCGATGTATTACATGTGCACCTTCGACACAGTCAATATGCTCGGCTGGTTTGTGCGCGCAGTGCTCATCGTGGCGTTTTTGCCCGTTGGCCTGGGTGTGGCGCGTACGCTCACCGACCCTCGCTGGCGCCACACCAGCTAATTGGTGCAAGGGAGACAGGTTACTTTGCACCAAATGAGTTGCGGTGAAATAGGGACTGAATTGCTGCTTAAAGGGTCAAAACAGTCCGTATTCCACCGCAACTTATGGGGTCGGGGGATTATCGGTGCCCTGCATCTTCATAAACTCAACGCTTACGAAGCGCATGCGTTTCGTGCTAGGCTGGTTCCACCACATAAGTAGTCGCAGACGCGCGTACCACGGGCGGGCGAGATGAAGTTCCAACAGCTCCATCTTGCCCGCCCGTTTTTGTTGCGTGGCGCCGCGGTACAACACAGAGAGGAATCTGCCCTTTATGCCTATCAACAAACGAGAGAGCCTGCTGTTCACCTTTATCATGTGCTTTTGCATGGTGCTCTGGATGAGCATCTACAACGTTGCCCTGCAGCACGGGGCCATCAACGGCGAGGTCGTTGCCACCGCGTGGCTCGGCTTCCCCGTTGCCTACATTTTTGCCATGTGCTGCGACTGGTTCGTCGCCAGCCCGCTCGCCAAGGGTTTCGCCTTTAAGTACTTGGTCACGCCGGGCAAGAGCTCGCCACTTGCCATGACGCTCGCCGTCAGCTCCTGCATGGTCGTTCCCATGGTCATCATCATGTCGCTGTACGGTGCCTGTGAGGGTCTGACGCACATGCCCGGCGGCATCCTTGCGAACCTGTATTCCGTGCCCGCGATCTGGATGATCAACATCCCGCATAATTTTGTGATGGCGCTGCCGTGGAACCTTTTGGTAGCCGGTCCGATTTCCCGCTTCGTCTTCCGTCGCGCCTTCCCTGTGGGGACGGTTTTCGAGGAGGAGCATGCCGAGCTCTTGGAGCAGGCTATGGCTCCTGAGTGCGAGTAGCTCGCTTAGGGATCTGCTGAGCGCGGGCGACTTGCTTGGTTGGAGCCCTAAGCGTGGATAGCTCTCTCGGCGACATCGCGGGCGTGAGCGGTGCGCATGACCGGAGGGCCCGTGCTGCTCCGTTGCCCGACGTGCTAGCGCGCAGAACAATCTGTTGGTGCATTCGGCGGCTGCTGAAGCGTTTCGGCAGCCGCTTTTTATACGGAGTTTAAATACAACAGTCTGTTGTATTACGTAGAGTGGTATATCTCTAGCGGGAAAAATGCGAGAGACGGAGCATTATGGCGTTGCTAGTAGGACTGGACGTAGGGTCGACGACGACCAAAGTTTACGCGATGCACGAGGATATGACCGAGGCGTGGTGGGGATATCGCCGCCACGGGGCGTGTCAGACAGCGAGCGTGCGCGCCATGCTCGGCGAGCTCGCCGAGCGCTTTCCCCATGAGTCACTGCGCGTTGCGGTGACCGGCTCGGGTGCGCGCGATATCGCGACCGCGCTGGGCGCCTCGTACGTTCAGGAGGTGGTCGCCAACGCGCTCGCGATCAGCAGGTTCTATCCGCAGACGCGCTGCGCCATCGAGCTGGGCGGCCAAGACGCCAAGATGATCTTCTTCCGCACCAACGATAAGGGAGACATCGAGGTTGCCGACATGCGCATGAACGGCTCGTGCGCAGGCGGTACCGGTGCATTTATCGACGAGATGGCAAAGCTCATGGGGGTCGGCACCGAATCGGGCGAGTTCGAGCAGCTCGCAAGCCGGGGAACGACCGTCCACGAGGTCTCGGGCCGCTGCGGCGTGTACGCAAAGACCGATATCCAGCCGCTGCTCAACGAGGGCATTCCTACCACCGACCTGGCGCTTTCGGCGCTTCACGCGGTCGCCCGCCAAACGATCGGCGGTCTGGCCCAGGGTATCGACATCGAGCCGCCGGTAATCTTCGAGGGCGGTACGCTCGCCTACAACCCCACGCTGGTCCGCGTGTTCCGGGAGCAACTGAATCTATCGGACGATCAGGTTATCGTCCCGCGCGATCCGCAGATCATGGTCGCGCGCGGTGCCGCCCTGTCGCTGACCGACATGTTCGCATCGTCCCAACCGATCGACCTTCCCGACGCTTTTGTCCGGCTGGATAAGCTCGAGACGGTCGCGCCCGCAAGCGGGGAGGGACGTCTTGCCCAGCCCTTTTTTGCCACACCTGCCGAGCAGGCGGATTTTACGGCACGCCATGGCAAAGAGACGCCGGCAAAGGGTCCGGATGCGTATGCGCCCGGAGAGACGGTGCGTGTGGCGCTCGGTATCGATTCGGGGAGCACGACGACCAAGTTCGCCCTGGTCGATGAGGCGGGTGAGCTTGTCGATTCGTTCTACGCGTCTAATAACGGCAGACCGCTCGACGTCGCCCAACAGGGTCTTGTCAGCTTGAAGAACCGCTGGGAGACAGCGGGAGTCACGCTTGCGATCGATGCCGTGGGCACCACGGGATACGGCGAGGAGCTTTTCGCGCGCGCGTTCCACGCCGACTACCATACGGTCGAGACGGTCGCGCACGCCCGCGCCGCGTGCGCATGCGCTCCCGATGCGACCTTCGTGCTCGACATCGGCGGACAGGATATGAAGGCCATCTGGCTCAACCACGGCGTGCTGACCGATATCGTCGTCAACGAGGCGTGCTCTGCGGGCTGCGGCTCGTTCCTCGAGGGTTTTGCCAAAAACCTCGGAATAGCCGTTGAGGATATCGCGACCGAGGCATTTTCGTCCAAAGCCCCCGCCGTTCTCGGCAGCCGCTGCACGGTGTTCATGAACAGCAGCGTCGTTTCCGAGCAGCGGCGCGGTAAGGGTCCGGGCGACATCATGGCCGGTCTCTGCCGTTCGATTATCGAGAACGTGTTCACCAAGGTCATTCGCGTTTCAAATCTCAACCGTCTGGGCGACAAAGTCGTCGTCCAGGGCGGCACGTTCCGAAACGACGCGGTGCTGCGCGCATTCGAGCAGTATTTGGGCAAACCCGTCACGCGTGCGCCCCACCCGGGGCTGATGGGCGCTATCGGTATCGCCCTGCTCGCGCGCGAGGAATGCCGCAAGGGCGACGCCGGCACGTCGTTTATCGGGCTCGATGCCGTGGAGCGCTTCGAGCATCGCGAGTTCGGCGGCGTTACCTGCCGTCGGTGCAACAACCGCTGCCAGCGCGCGGTCGTGGCATTTGGCGACGGCTCGCTTTACGTCACGGGCAATCGCTGCCCGCGCGGCGGCGCCATCTCATGGGATGAGCTCGTGCGCGAGGTTCCCGCGGCGGAGGAGCTGCGTCCGCAGGGTGCTTGCGAGGCACAGGCACCCGGCACGGGGCGCGACCGGACCGCGGCTGCCCCCAATCTCTTTGTCGACCGCGAGAAGCTGCTGTTCGAGTCGTGCCCCACGGTTCCCGTCTGCGGGGGGCGCGATGTCACGATCGGCATTCCCCGTGTGCTCGAGTTCTGGGACACCATGCCGTTCTGGTCGACGTTCTTCAGCACGCTCGGCTTTAAGGTGCGCGTCTCGGGACGCAGCACCAAGGCGATGTACGAGCGCGGTCTGGCGCACGTCACATCCGACACCGTGTGCTTCCCGGCCAAGCTCGTCCACGGGCACATCCGCAATCTCGTCGACGCCGGCGTCGACCGCATCTTCATGCCCATCATCACGACGGTGCCCACCGAAAACACCGCCTCTACCAGCGAGTGGATGTGCGCCGTCGTAAAGGGATACCCCTACGTGATGCGCAATTCCGATAACCCGGAGGAGCGTTTCGGCGTTCCGTTCGATACGCCGCTGTTCCACTGGTACGACGAGGGCGACCGAAATCGCCAGCTCAAGGCGTGGTGCAAGGAGACCTTCGATATCGATGCCGACCTGGTTGCCAAGGCGACCGAGCAGGCGGACCGCGCGCAGGAGACGTTTGAGAACCAGCTGCAGCTGCGCGGCAGGCAGGTGCTCGAGAACGTGCACGAGGACGGCGGCTACGCGGTGGTGATCGCTTCGCGCCCGTACCACAACGACCCGCTGGTCAACCACGGGCTGCCCAAGCTCTTCTCTGAGCGCGGCATCCCCGTGCTGACGCCCGATGCGGTGCCGGGGATCTGCAACGTCGATCTTTCCAACAGCCGCATCGACATCGTGAACAACTACCATGCGCGCATGCTGTCGTGCGCGGTCATCGTCGCATCGACGCCCGAGCTCGAGCTCGTGCAGATGGGCAGCTTCGGCTGCGGCCACGATGCGTATCTCACCGACGAGATCGCGCGCATGATGGGCGAGATGGGCTCCAAGGTTCCGATGATGATCAAGCTCGATGAGAGCGACGTCGCCGGTCCCATGGGCATTCGCGTGCGTTCGTTTATCGAGTCGGTCAACCGTCGTCGCGCGGAGGAGCGTGCCGAGGGCGCCCGGGTGCACGCGGTCCATCCGCTCGACGACCCGTATAAGGTCAAGTACACCAAGCGCGACCGGCACGACAAGATCGCGCTGGTCCCCAACACCTCCCATGCGTTCTGCAGGCTCATGACCGCGGCGATGCGCAATCAGGGCGTGCGCGCCGAGGCCCTTGATATCGGGCGCGAGGATGCCATCCGCCTGGGCAAACGCTATGTGCACAACGACATCTGCTTCCCCGCGCAAATCGTGATCGGCGAGGCGCTCGCGGCACTCGAGAGCGGTAAGTACGACCCGCACGACGTCGCCGTGGTGACTGGCAAGTATATCGGCGACTGCCGCCTGACGCACTACATGCCCCTGCTGCGCCGCGCGCTCGACGACGCGGGATACGACTATGTCCCGGTGCTCACCAACGACGACGTCGATGCCCACAATGCGCATCCGGGCTTCAAGCTCGGCCTTGGCCCGAGCATCCAGATCGCCTACGGTCTTCCCATGATCGATGCCCTCGAGGCCATGCTTAGGCGCATCCGTCCCTACGAGCTCGAGAAGGGCGCGGCGGACGCTGCGTTCGACCGCGCGCTCGATGAGGTTATCGAGGGCATGGAGCGCTCCGGGCTGAGAGGCCAGGCGACGGGCTTCAAACGCGCGCTTGCGATCATGGACGCCGTTCCGTACGACCGCTCGAACCCGCATCCGACCGTTCTCATCGTGGGCGAGTACCTGCTCAATTTCCATCTCGGCGCCAACCACGAGATCGAGCGCTACCTCGAGGACAACGGGCTCGAGGTCATCGAGGCGCGCATGACCGACGTGATCCGCAAGACCTATTTCTACAAGCATGCGCAGTCGCGCGAGTTCCACGTCGACCTGTCGCTGCCCGAAAAGGCCTGGTACGCCACGGCGGACAACCTGTTCGAGCTCGCGCACGACCGTTGCGACCGCCTGGGCGCGGCGAGCCCGCTCTACGAGCCGCCGACGCGCATGCCCGAGCTCGTGCGCGCGAGCGATAAGATCCTGCACCATACGTTCGATGCGGGCGAGGGCGTGCTGATTCCGGCGGAGATTCTCGAGCACGCCAAGCGCGGCTGCCGCAACTTCGTGATCCTGCAGCCGTTCGGGTGTCTGCCCAACCATGTCGTGGGGCGCGGGCTCATCCATGCGCTCAAGGAGCAGTATCCCACGGCGCAGTTCCTGCCGCTCGACTACGATCCCGACGTGAGCTTCGCCAACGTGGAGAACCGTCTTCAGATGCTCATCATGAACGCCAAGGCGCAGGGGTGCGGTGAGGCGCATGGCGAGACCGCGTAAGGACGCCGATGCGCCCGATGCACGCACCCGTATCATCGAGGCGTTTTGGGAGCTCATCGAGAACAACAGCATCTTCGAGCTGTCGGTTGGCGAGGTGACCCGCGCCGCCCAGTGCAATCGCGGAACGTTTTACTACTATTTTCACGATTTCGATGAACTCGTCGCCATCGCCATAGCCCAGCTGCTGCAGGATAACGAGCTCATCACCGATGCCCTCTGGCATTTTTCGAGCGAGGGCGACCTTTCGGCGTTCGACCGGCGCGACGTCCGCTGCCTGCTGCCGCGCATCGTCATCACCATGAGGGCGGGTGCCGCCGAGCAGGTCGTGCAGGGCATCCATACGATCATCATCGACCGCGTGAGAGAGATCGTCCACCCCGACGGAGAAGAGCTCAAGGCAGATTCGAGCTTTGCGGTGGGCTTTCTGGTCTCGGGCATCATGGGCTTTGTGATGGCGGTCGGCTTTGCCCGGGAGGGCGGCGAGGAGATAGACCTCGAGCAGCTGGGGGACAGCGCGTGCGCGTACCTGAGGGCGGTCGCCATGCAGACGGTGGAAACGGTCGCGCAAGTCGAGGGCGTCGATACATCCGAGCTGCTCGAACGCGTCTCCAAGGAGGCCGATGCCTATCGCGCATCGCGTGCGACGAGTCCCGACGTGGTGAAAGACGCCTAGGGTTTCTCTTGCGGGGCGCCTGTCGCGCATCGCGCGGTGAGTCCCGCGATGCGGTCATAACCTGCATTCATGTGAGCCGGGTTTATAGATATTCCTCCAGCTGTTAACATAGACAACCTGTGGGTAAAGAGACAAAAGCGCCGCCGACGGGCGGGCGTTTTGATTTCGATGAACTCATGTAAGGAAACGAGCATGTTAGATAGATTTACCGATCGCGCGCGCAAGGTCATGTCCATGGCCAAGCAGGAGGCGCTCGATCTTCATTCAAATAAGGTGGGCACCGAGCACCTGCTGCTCGCGCTTGCCAAGGAGGACGAGGGCATTGCCGCCGAGGCACTGCGTTCACTCGACATCTCCTACGATGACATCATGGATACTCTCAAAGAGGTCCAGACCACGGTCCCCGAGCCCAGCGAGGAGACCGAGGCGGCCAAGCTCGCCTTTACGCCGCTCGTCATCAGCGTGATGGAGCGCTCCTTCCGCGTGGCACGTGAGAACAACCAGACCTACGTGTCGACCGAGCACCTGCTCATCGGTATCGTCGAAGAGGGCAACGGCATGGCCATGGACATCCTCATGCGCCTGGGTGTGTCGTCCGCCTCCATCAAAAAGGCTATCGAGAAACTCACCGCCAAGGACCAGGACAAGAAGCGTCCGCTCGCCGGCGCCGGTGCTGGTCGTCCCGGTGCGGGCCTGCCGTTCTTTAGCGGCTCGGATGCCTCTCAGCAAAAGGGGAGCGGCACCGACACGCTCAAGCAGTTCGCCACCAACCTCACTCAAAAGGCGTGCGACGGCGAGCTCGATCCCGTGATTGGCCGCGAAAAGGAAGTCCAGCGCATGATGGAGATCCTTTCGCGCCGCACCAAGAACAACCCGCTTATCCTGGGCGATCCCGGCGTGGGCAAAACGGCCATCGTCGAGGGCCTGGCGCAGCAGATCGCTGCCGGCAACGTGCCCGAGAACCTCATGAACCAGAACATCTGGACGCTCGACCTGCCGGGCCTCGTTGCGGGCGCCAAGTATCGCGGTGAGTTTGAGGAGCGCCTCAAGAACGTGATCCAGGAGGCCACCGAGGCTGACGACGTCATCCTGTTTATTGACGAGATGCACACCATCATCGGTGCCGGTTCTGCCGAGGGCTCCATCGACGCGAGCTCCATGCTCAAGCCCGTGCTCGCGCGCGGTGCCTTCCAGATTATCGGCGCCACCACGGCCGAGGAGTTCCGCAAGTACCTCACCAAGGACCCGGCCTTCGAGCGTCGCTTCCAGACCATCGATGTCGAGGAGCCGAGCGTCGAGGACACGGTCAAGATCCTGACCGCGCTCAAGCCGCGCTACGAGGAGCACCACCATGTGCGCTATACGCAGGGTGCTATCGAGGCCGCCGCGAACCTCTCCGCTACATCCAGGATCGCTTCCTGCCCGATAAGGCCATCGACCTCATTGACGAGGCCGGCGCCCGCGCCCGCATCGCCGCCAACCGCGCGCCCGAGCCGGTGCGCGAGGCCGAGCATCGCGTGGAGGAGCTTAAGGCCGCCGCGCAGGAGGCCACCGAGAGCGACGACATGAACAAGGCCGCCGAGATCACCGAGCAGCAAAAGGCTGCCGAGATTGAGCTCGCCGAGGCCAAGGCTGCCTGGACGGCCGAGCTCGACGCCAGCCCGCTCACCATCGATGTCTCCCAGATTGCCGACATCGTGTCCGTGACCTCGGGCGTGCCGGTGTCCTCGCTCACCGAGAGCGAGAGCCGCCGCCTGCTGCAGGCCGAAAGCGTGCTCAAGACGCGCATCATCGGTCAGGACGAGGCCGTCGAGGCCGTTGCCAAGGCCGTGCGCCGCAGCCGCTCGCCGCTCAAGGACCCGCGTCGCCCCGGCGGCAGCTTTATCTTCCTGGGCCCCACCGGCACGGGCAAAACCGAGCTCGCCAAGACGCTCGCCGAGTATCTCTTTGGCAGCAAGGACGCGCTCATCAGCTTCGATATGTCGGAGTTTGGCAGTGAGTTCGAGGTCTCCAAGCTCATCGGTAGCCCCCCGGGCTATGTGGGCCACGACGAGGGCGGCCAGCTCACCAAGGCTGTTCGCCGTCACCCGTACTCGGTCGTGCTGTTCGACGAGATCGAGAAGGCGCACCCCGACATCTTCAATATCCTGCTGCAGGTGCTGGAGGAGGGCCGCCTGACCGATAGCCAGGGCAAGACGGTCGACTTCCGCAACACCGTGATCATCATGACGTCAAACGTGGGCGCCCGCGAGATCGCGCAGGATGCGAGCGTTGGCTTTGGCACCACCGGCGAGCAGGGCCTCACCTCGAGTGAGATCCGCGGCCGCGCGATGGGCGAGCTCAAGCGCCTGTTCCGCCCCGAGCTGCTCAACCGTATCGACGACATCGTGGTGTTCCAGAAGCTCTCGGGCGAGAACCTGACCAAGATTGCGCACCTGCTGGTGGACGATCTGCGCCAGCGCCTGATCGCAAACGGCATGAACATCAAGCTTACCGATGCGGCCTACGACAAGATTGTGGCG
>OLTD01000685.1_pt1 | contig 11577 bp, 7 predicted proteins | sample 1643231 | NCBI WGS metagenome assembly OLTD01 (sample SAMEA3136647, study PRJEB25190) | human gut metagenome | biome: human gut; feature: human-associated habitat; material: faeces | place: Austria | collected 2013
GGCAATGGTGGTCAGGAATTGGTCGAACTCATCGTCGTGGCGAAGCTCCAGCAGGTCGCCCTTGCCCACGGGCTCAAACAGCTCAATGCGGACGATGGCGGCACGGCGACGGCGGTCGTCGGGCTTGAGGCCGCGCACATCGCGGTTGGCCGGGCGGCTGCCCAGCACCGTGCCCACGATCTGGCCGCGGTTGTTGGAACGCTCGTAGCTCATCATCTCGTCGCCCGAGGTGCCGTCCTGATAGGCGTGCGTAAAGTCGCGGTTGAAGCAGCGCTTGAGCTGGCGCTGGCGGGCGGCTTTCTCGTCCTTGGCAACGGCGACCCCTGCCAGCATGTCATCAATTTCGTGACGATACACATCAACGATGGAGTACACGTAATCGGGCGCTTTCATGCGGCCCTCGAGCTTGAGCGACGCGGCGCCGGCGTCATGCAGACGGCGAACGAGCTGTGAGGTGTTGGTGTCACGCGGGCATAGAGCGCGCTCGCGACCGGCAGGGGAGAGCGTGCGGCCGTTCTCGTCGATCAGCTCGTAAGGCAGGCGACAGGGCTGAGCGCACATGCCGCGGTTGGCCGAGCGGCCCGCCATGGCAAAGCTCGACAGCAGGCACAGACCCGAGTAGCAAAAGCAGATGGCGCCGTGGCTAAAGACCTCAAGGTCCACATCGGGCGCGGCATCGTGAATGGCGGCAATTTCGTCGATGGAAAGCTCGCGCGAGAGGGTCACGCGGTCGGCGCCCTGCTCGCGGCACCAAAGGGTTCCGCGGTCGTCATGGATGTTCGCCTGGGTCGAGATATGTGTCTCGATGCCGGGCATCGTGCGCTTGACCTCAAAGAACAGACCCCAGTCCTGGATGATGAAGGCGTCGGCGCCCAGCGTGGAGCAGCGATGGATGAGTTGCAGCGCATCGCCCATCTCGGACTGCTTGATGACGATGTTGACCGTGACGTAGACGCGCGACCCGGCCAGGTGTGCAGCACGGCAGGCCTGCTCAAAGGCCTCATCGGTAAAGTTGGTGGCCTTGCGGCGGGCGTTGAAGCTGCCCATGCCGCAGTAGATGGCGTCTGCTCCGGCGGCGAGTGCGGCGGCAAAGGGCTCGGGCCCTCCGGCGGGCGCCAAGAGCTCGGGTCTGCGGTTGGTGGTTCGACTGGCGGTTGCGGTCATATCCTGCCTTTCAAAATGCTCAGATACTCAAAAGTATAGTGGTGCTGTTGCGGTGGACGAGCCCTGTGGCCCAAGCAGGATAAAGTCTTCAGCAGCCCTTGCAGCAAAAATGATCCGTTTCCCTCCGTCCCCTATGAATCACCTGATCCGATGGGAACGGAGGGAAACAGATCATTTTGAGCTTCACCGTCCGTTCGTGCCGTTCAGCGGCCGACAGGCGCCGTTGGGCGATAAAATATTCTCGCAGGGTGATAATAATCTTGCATCACGCGGAAACCTTGGGTACTATCCCAAATCAAGCGCGGTGTTCAGACCGAATTGTGCCTCCCGGTGTGAACGCCGCGCTCACGCTCTCTATCTGATCGTAAGGAGAAAAACATGAGCAAGACTGTCGTGTCTTCCGATAACGCACCTGCAGCCATCGGCCCGTATTCCCCCGGCATCCAGACCGGCAACATGGTGTTCCTGTCCGGCCAGCTGGGCATCGACCCCGCAACCGGCAAGATGCCCGAGGGCGTCGAGGCCCAGGCTAAGCAGTCCCTTGCTAACGTCGAGGCTCTGCTGATCGCTGCCGGCGCCACCTTTGCCGATGTCGTTAAGACCACGGTCTACCTGGCCGACATTGCCGACTTCGCTGCCGTGAACGAGATCTACGCCTCCAAGTTCGAGGCTCCGTTCCCCGCGCGCAGTGCTTTCCAGGTTGCCGCTCTTCCGGCTGGCGGTCTGGTCGAGATTGAGGTCGTCGCCGCTCTCTAAGGTGTTGGCAACAACTAAACATGACATGCAAAAAGACCCTGCAGTGCGTGTGAACTGCAGGGTCTTTTGTCAAGCGATGCGACAAAAATGATCCGTTTTCCTCCGTCCCCAAGGAGTCAGCGGGTTAGCCTTCCTTGCGGACTTTTTGCAGGTAGCGGTAGACGCTGGGCTCCGAGATGCCCAGCGCAGTGGCGGCGCAGGCTACGGCGCCCTTGAGCATGAACACTCCGTTGCCGTTGAGGTGGCGAATGACGTCCACGCGGTCGCTTTGACCAAGCGACGCCACATCCAGCCCGCGAGCGCTCAGCAGCTCGGCAATGCTGCGGTCGATGAGCTCCTGTGTGGACTCCGAAAGGCTTTCGACCTCGATAGAGGCGGGCTCCGTGCGCGTCGGCGCCGCGTCGAAGCACGCCATGAGCTGCTGTGCCATGGCGTTGATGGAGCGCACGGTCGAGAGGTCGGTGTTGACGCAGAGCATGCCGACGATCTCGTCATTCTCGCGGATAAAGTACGTCGCTGACTCCAATGTCTTGCCACCGGCACCGCGGCCCTCGTAGCCTGTAATAAACGGCAGGTCGCGATACTTGGCGTCGTGCATGATCTTGAGTGCCAGATCGGTGGCAGGACCGCCGACCTTGCGACCGCTCACGATACCGTTGCGAATATCGACGATGGCGTGGTCGGGATCCGAGAAATCGTGCAGCACGATTTCGCTGTTTTTGCCGAGTATCTGCTCCAGGAAATCGACCATCGGCAAAAAGCGACGTACGGTCTCGTTCACGGGCAACTCCTTTGGGTGAAATCCAATGCCCTGAGGGCGTTCATAACAATTTTTTATCATGGTAACACGCTGCTCATCATCTCGTATATCCGCAGGTACATTGCGTAATACAGACGAGCGGTAGGAATTCGGCGGTAAACGGTCGAGCAAAAGAAAAGTTAGATGTTATTTTGACCAGACACTTTCTTGACCTGCGGAAATGCATTATCTCAGCTGAAGAATAGTCTGATAACAAAAAATTATTATTGAGAATGAGAATCATCTTTAATACGATATGCAACGAAGGCACAACCTCAACCCCGCACTGCGTCACAATAGAGCGTTAGATGCGAAAACAACTACTTCGAGGATTGGTGGTCAAATGACCCAGGAGACGGTTACGAACGGCACTGAAGCCCTGTTCACTCGCGAAGGCATGCCGCCCGTTAAGGAAATGATCCCGTGTGCCCTTCAGCACGTACTGGCATCGTTTGCCGGCATTATTACCCCGGCGGTCATCATGGCCGGCGTCTACGGCTTTAATAGCCAGCAGAGCACCGACATCATTCAGGTTGCGCTCATTCTTTCGGCAATCGACACGGCCCTTCAGGCCTTCGCTCCCTTCCGTCGCATCGGCGGCGGCCTGCCCATCGTCATGGGCGTTTCGTTCGCGTTCCTGCCGGCCCTGCAGGCCATGGGCGCCTCGGGCTTTAGCTTTGGCGCGCTGTTGGGCGGCGAGATCGTCGGCGGCGCCGTTGCGGTCCTCTTTGGTCTGGCCTACAGCAAGATCAAGTGGCTGTTCCCGCCCGTCGTGACCGGTACGGTCATCTTCTCCATTGGCGTCTCTCTCTATCCCACGGCCGTCAAGTACATGGCCGGTGGCATGGGCACGCCGCTGTGGGGCACCCCGCAGGCCTGGTGCGTCGCTCTTATCACCTTCGCCGTGGTCTTTGCGCTCGCCAACTTTGGCAAGGGCACGCTCAAGCTGGGCTCCGTGTTCTTTGGCATGATCGTTGGCATGATCGTCTCCATCCCCTTTGGCATGATCGACTTCTCCAGCGTCGCCACCGCTCAGGTCTTCGCTCTTCCCAAGCTCATGCCCTACGCGCTCGAGTTTGATCCCGAGGTCTGCATTACCCTCGCTGTCGTGTTCCCCATGGTTGCCATCCAGGTTATCGGCGACGTCTCCGCTGCCTGCCTTGGTTCCATCGACCGTATGCCCACCGAGCGCGAGCTCTCCGGCGCTATCGTGTCTCAGGGCCTCACCTCTATGGTCGGCGGCCTGCTGGGCGGTCTTCCCACCAGCGCCCTTGGCCAGAACGTGGGCATCATCTGCTCCAACAAGGTCGTCAACAAGTGGGTCTTTGTGATCATCGCGGCCGTCTTTGCCATCGCCGGTCTGTTCCCGCAGCTCTCTGCCATCCTTTCCGCTATCCCGCAGCCCGTCATCGGCGGCGCGACCGTCGGCGTCTTTGGCACCATCACCATGAACGGCGTGCGCATGTTCACCCGCGAGGGCCTCACGCAGCGCACCACCACCATCGTCGGTACCTCCGTCGTCTTTGGCCTGGGTATCTGGATGGCCAGCGGTTGCCTTGCCGGCGAGGGTATGCCTACCTGGGTGTCCACCGTCATCGGCTCCAACGCCGTGACCCCCACCGCCATCATGGCCATCGTGCTCAACCTGATCCTTCCGCAGACGCCGGTCGTGGCTCAGCACATCGATGCTGCCAAGGATGCCGCTGTGAATCTGGTCCTGCCCGAGAGCAAGAAGTAACCAATTCGGTGCTATTCGCCGGCGGACGCATCGCCTCGTCCGCCGGCGCCATGCGGCGCCAAGCCGCACTTCAAAGGGCTTGTCCCTTTGGTGAAGCGTTGACGGGAGAGGGCCCGTTTCCGGTGTAGGCCGGCGCTTCGCACTTCCGCCATGTCAGAGTTGTCAAACCCCGCCTCTGATGTTGAAGGGAGCATTTATGCTTCTGGTCGCTAACGGTTCCGTCTTTACCCGCAACGCTCAGACTCCGTTCATTCCCAACGGTGCGGTCGCCATTGGCGGAGATACGATTGTCGAGGTGGGCCCCGAGCGCGAGCTCAAGGCCAAGTACCCGGATGCCGAGTACGTCGACGCCCAGGGCAACCTCATCATGCCCGGACTTATCAACTGCCACACCCACATCTACTCGGGTCTGGCCCGCGGCCTTGCCATTAAGGGCTGCAACCCCACCAACTTCCTGGAGAATCTTGAGCAGCAGTGGTGGAAGATTGACGACAACCTGACGCTCGACGGCACCAAGGCCAGCGCCTATGCCACGATTCTGGATTCCATCCGCGATGGCGTTACCACGATCTTCGATCACCACGCGAGCTTCTGCGAGATTCCGGGCAGCCTCTTTACCATTAAGGACGCCGCTCAGGAGTTGGGCATGCGTTCGTGCCTGTGCTACGAGGTCTCCGACCGCCGCGGTCAGGAAAAATGTGACCAGGCCATTGCCGAGAACGCCGAGTTTGCCCAGTGGGCCGCCAAGGAGCGTCGCGATAACGACAACCACATGATCGCCGCAATGTTTGGCGGTCACGCCACCTTTACGCTGTCGGACGAGACCATGGATAAGATGGCCGAGGCCAACAATGGCCTGACCGGCTTCCACATCCACGTGTGCGAGGGCATGAACGATGTGTGGGACTCCCGCCTCAACCGCGGCGGCATCAGCCCCGTCGAGCGCCTGCTGCAGCACAACCTGCTCGGTCCCGACACCATGCTCGGCCACTGCATCCATGTGACGCCCGCCGAGATGGATATCGTCAAGGAGTCCGGCACCTGGCTGGTCAACAACCCCGAATCCAATATGGGAAACGCCGTGGGCTGCGCCCCCGTGCTCGAGTTCTTCCGCCGCGGCATCCCCGTGTGCATGGGCACCGACGCCTACACCCACGATATGCTCGAGAGCCTCAAGGTTTTCCTGATCATTCAGCGCCACAACGCCGCTATGCCCAACGTGGGCTGGTGCGAGGCCATGACGATGCTGTTCGAGAACAACGCCAAGATGGCCAGCAAGTACTTCGATCGCAAGCTCGGCGTGCTCGAGGCCGGCGCTGCTGCCGACGTCATCGTTATGGACTACAAGCCCTTTACGCCGCTGAGCGAGGAGAACATCGACGGCCATATGCTCTTTGGCATGATGGGAAAAAACTGCCGCACCACCATCATCAACGGCCGCGTCCTGTACAAGGATCGCGAGTTCGTCGGTATCGATGAGGACAAGATCAACGCGTGGACCATGGCTGAGTCCAAGAAGCTCTGGAGCACGCTCAACGATCGCACCTACTAATTCACAAGTAGATTCACGCGCGTCGGATGTTTCGCCGCATCCGACGCGCGTATAGGCGACCTCCGCGGGGTCGCCGGCGCTGTGCTAGCGCTACACCGTATTTGCGCCCGCCGCGCGGTCTCGCCGGGCGTTACAGAGAGGAGCTCATTATGAGCGACATCATGAGGCCGATCCCGTTTTCGCAGCTGATGAACTGGATCATCGAGGAGCACAAGACTCAGGGCGCCATCTTTGGCGTGCGCAAGATGGTCACGACCAACCAGGAGGGCGCGCTTCCCATTTTTGACGAGCGCATCGAGACCCCGTTTGGCCCGGCCGCCGGTCCCAATACGCAGCTTGCCCAGAACATCGTGGCATCCTACGTGGCCGGCTCCCGCTTCTTTGAGCTCAAGACCGTTCAGGTTATGGACGGCGAGGAGCTCTCCAAGTGTGTGAACAAGCCCTGCATCGTGGCACAGGACGAGTGCTACAACTGCGAGTGGTCGACCGAGCTCGAGGTTCCGCAGGCCTTTGCCGAGTACGTGAAGGCATGGTTCGCCTGCCACCTCATCGCTCGCGAGTACGGCCTGGGAAGCCCGGACGGCTTTGTCTTCAACATGTCCGTGGGCTATGACCTCGAGGGCATCAAGAGCCCCAAGGTCGACGCCTACATCGAGGGCATGAAGGACGCCAGCGGCTCCGAGGTTTGGAACGAGTGCCGCACCTGGGCGCTCGCTAACCTGGACAAGTTTGAGCATGTCGACGCCGCATTTGTCGAGTCCATCCCGGCACGCGTGTCCAACTCCATCACCGAGTCTACCCTGCACGGCTGCCCGCCGGCGGAGATCGAGCGCATCGCGACCTATCTGATCGCCGAGAAGGGCCTCAACACCTACATCAAGTGCAACCCCACGCTGCTGGGCTATGAGTTTGCCCGCCAGCGCCTCGACGAGCTGGGCTTTGACTACATCGTCTTCGACGATACGCACTTCCGCGAGGACCTGCAGTGGGCCGATGCCGTGCCCATGTTCGAGCGCCTGATTGCCCTGTGCGCCGAGCGCGGCCTGGAGTTTGGCGTCAAGCTGACCAACACGTTCCCCGTCGACGTGACGAGAAACGAGCTGCCCTCCACCGAGATGTACATGTCCGGCCGTTCGCTGTTCTCGCTGACTATCGAGGCTGCCCGCCGCATTACCGAGCAGTTCGATGGCAAACTGCGCATCAGCTACTCCGGCGGCGCCACGGTCTACAACATCCGTGCCCTGTACGATGCCGGCATTTGGCCCGTCACCCTGGCGACCGACGTGCTCAAGCCCGGTGGCTACGAGCGCTTTAGCCAGATGACGGGCGAGTTCACCGATCTGGACGGCAAGCCGTTCGCGGGCGTCTCGCTCGAGGCCGTGACCGCGATTCAGACCGACTCGCTCACCAACCCGCTCTACAAGAAGCCGTTGCGCCCGCTGCCCGATCGCAAGGTCGCCGGCAAGAGCCCGCTTTCCGACTGTTTTACCACGCCGTGCCGCACGAGCTGCCCCATCCAGCAGGATATTCCCGCCTACCTGGCGGCTGTTGACGAGGGCCGCTTCGAGGACGCCCTCAACATCATCGTCGAGCGCAACGCCCTGCCGTTCATTACCGGCACCATCTGCCCGCATCCCTGCGGCCGTGCCTGCGAGCGTGCGTTCTACGAGCCCGAGGGCGCCCAGATCCGCGCCAGCAAGCTCAAGGCCGCCCGCGAGGCCATGACCGCCGTGCTGCCCAAGCTGCGCACCCAGGCCATCGCCAACGACGGCGAGCGCAACGTTGCCGTTATCGGCGGCGGCCCGGCCGGCCTGGCGACGGCGTTCTTCCTGACGCGCGCCGGCGTGCCTGTCACTATCTTTGAGGCCCGCGATTCGCTCGGCGGCGTGGTCCGTCATGTGATCCCCGAGTTCCGTATCGCCAGCGACGATATCTCCCACGATGCAGAGCTCTGCCTGGCCTTTGGTGCCAAGGTACAACTCAATGCTCGCGTGAAGTCCATCGATGAGCTCAAGGCCCAGGGCTTTACCGACGTGGTCGTGGCCACCGGTGCCTGGATGCCCGGCTCTGCGGGCCTGGGAGAGGGTGCCGAGCTCGACGTGCTGGAGTTCCTCGAGGCCGCCAAGAAGGGCGAGAAGCTCGAGCTGGGCGAGGACGTCGTCGTCATTGGCGCCGGCAACACCGCCATGGATGCGGCCCGCGTGGCCAAGCGCCTGGCTGGTGTGAAGAACGTGCGCCTGGTGTATCGCCGCACCAAGAAGCAGATGCCCGCCGACGAGGAAGAGCTCGATCTTGCTCTTGCCGATGGCGTTGAGTTCTGCGAGCTGCTGGCGCCCAAGGCACTTAACGGCGCCGTGCTGACCTGCGATGTTATGGAGCTTGGCGAGCCAGATGCAAGCGGCCGTCGCAGCCCTGTCGCCACGGGCGAGACCGTTGAGCTTCCCGCCACCACGGTGATCTGCGCCGTGGGCGAGGGCATCGATGCCAGCCTGTACGACGCCGCGGGCGTTGAGCACGACCGTCGCGGCCGCCTTGCCGCCACCTCCACCGGCGTCGAGGGCGTCTGGGCTGCGGGCGACTGCCGTCGCGGTCCTGCCACCGTGGTCGAGGCTATTGCCGACGCCGCCGAGGTCGCCCGTGCCATCGCCGGCGTGGACTTTAACAAGTACGCCGATTGCAACGAGCAGGCTGGCCGCGAGGGCACCTGCTACGAGCGCAAGGGGTCGCTGTGCCGCGACAAGCGCAACTGCACCAAGACCCGCTGCCTGGGCTGCGGCTCGGTGTGCGAGGTCTGCTGCGACGTGTGCCCCAACCGCGCCAACGTGGCCATTAAGGTGCCGGGCCTGGCCAAGCATCAGGTCGTCCACGTCGACGGTATGTGCAACGAGTGCGGCAACTGCGCCGTGTTCTGCCCCTACCAGGAGGGCCGTCCCTACAAGGACAAGCTCACCCTGTTCTGGAGCGAGGAGGACATGGAGAACTCCGAGAACGAGGGCTTCCTGGCCGTGGACGAGGACCACTTTAAGGTCCGCGTCGCCGGCACGGTCCGCACCGTCTCGGTCGATGCCGTCAACACCGGTCTGCCCGAGGCCGTCCGCCTGACCATCAGGGCCGTGCGCGACAACTATTCGTACCTTCTTAAGAAATAGGCGAGTCTCTTATGGCCAAATCCATTCAACATCACGTGGCCTACGTTGCCTGCGGAAGCGGCTGTGCTTCCGCAGGCGGCGACGCCCGCTGCAGCGAAGGCTGCATTGGCTGTGGCGCCTGCGTTACGGCCTGCCCCCACGGTGCCATCGCGCTGGTCGACGGCGTCGCCCGCGTGGACCGCTCCAAGTGCACGGGCTGTGGCCTGTGCGGCATGGCGTGCCCGCAGCGCGTGATTGCCTTCGTTCCCGGCTACCAGAACATCCTGGTGCGCTGCAACAACACCGATAAGGGCGCCATTGCGCGCAAGATCTGCGACATCAGCTGCATCGGTTGCGGCATGTGCGCCAAAAAGTGCCCTGCCGGCGCTATCCGCATCGAGGACAACTGCGCCCATATCGACGGCACGGACTGCCTGTCGTGCGGCATGTGCGCCGTCGTCTGCCCGCATGGCGCCATCCACGACCGCACCGGTATCGCCGCCGGCGTGTAGAAGGGAATCACCATGGCACAGGAATTCACTTTTACCGTTAACGGCGTCGAGCACACGACGACCCAAAACAAACCGCTGCTGCGCTATCTGCGCGACGACCTGCACATTCACTCCGCCAAGGACGGCTGCTCCGAGGGCGCCTGCGGCACCTGCACCATCCATGTGGACGGTGCGGCCGTCAAGGCGTGCGTGCTGACCACCGCCCTTGCCGCCGGCCGCGACATCGTGACTGTCGAGGGCCTGCCCGAGAACGTGCGCGAGGCGTTTGTGTACGCCTTTGGCGCCGTGGGCGCCGTGCAGTGCGGCTTTTGTATCCCCGGTATGGTCATGGCGGGTGCAGCGCTCATCGCCGAGGATCCCGAGCCTACCGAGGAGCAGATCAAGTACGCCATCCGCGGCAATGTTTGCCGCTGCACCGGCTACAAAAAGATTATCGAGGGCATTGCGCTGGCCGCTGCGGTGCTCCGCGGCGAAAAGCAGATCGACGAGGATCTGGAGCGCGGCGACGACTACGGCGTGGGCAAGCGCGCCTTCCGTATTGACGTGCGCAAGAAGGTGCTCGGCGAGGGCAAGTACCCCGACGACATCGACGAGATCGACCAGCCGGGCCTGACCTACGCCAGCGCCGTGCGCTCCAAGTATCCGCGTGCCCGCGTGCTCTCCATCGATACCTCCAAGGCCGAGGCCCTACCCGGTGTGGTTGGCATCCTGCGCGCCGAGGACGTGCCGGTCAACCAGGTCGGCCACCTTATCCAGGACTGGGACGTCATGATCGCCCAGGGCGACATCACCCGCTGCGTGGGCGATGCCATCGTGCTGGTGGTTGCCGAGGACGAGGCGACGCTCGAGAAGGCCAAGAAGCTCGTAAAGATTGATTACGAGCCGCTGGAGCCCGTGCGCAACATCGCCGAGGCCAGGACTGCCGACGCCCCGCGCCTGCACGACAGCTTCTTTGCCTTTGGCAACACGGTGGAGCTCAAGGACAACGTGTGCCAGAGCCGTCACGTGACGCGCGGCGACGCCGCCAAGGCGCTGGCAGAGAGCGCGTTTACCGTGACGCAGCGCTTTACCACGCCCTTTACCGAGCATGCCTTCTTGGAGCCCGAGTGCGCCGTTGCCCTCCCGTACAAGAATGGCGTCAAGGTGCAGTCGACCGACCAGGGCGCCTACGACACGCGCAAAGAGTGCGCTCACATGTTTGGCTGGGATAGCGAGCCCGAGCGCGTGGTCGTCGAGACCATGCTCGTGGGTGGCGGCTTTGGCGGTAAGGAGGACGTGTCCAACACCTGGCCGCTCTTGCCTCATATAAGCTCCAGCGTCCTGTGAAGTGCAAGCTCACTCGTGCCGAGTCGCTTGCATTCCATCCCAAGCGCCACGCCATGGACGGTACCTTTACACTGGGTTGCGACGCCGAGGGCAACTTTACCGGTCTGGATTGCGAGATCAACTTTGACACCGGCGCCTACGCGTCGCTGTGCGGCCCGGTGCTCGAGCGCGCCTGCACGCATGCCGTCGGCCCCTACAAGTACCAGAACACCGACATTCGCGGTTATGGCTACTACACCAACAACCCGCCCGCCGGCGCGTACCGCGGCTTTGGCGTTTGCCAGTCCGAGTTTGCGCTCGAGAGCCTGATCGACCTGCTGGCAGAGAAGGTCGGCCTGGATCCGTGGGAGATTCGTTACAGAAACGCCATCGAGCCGGGCGAGGTTTTGCCCAACGGCCAGATTGCCGATTGCTCCACGGCACTGAAGGAGACGCTGCTCGAGGTCAAGGATGCCTACTACGCGCATCCCGGACACGCCGGTATCGCCTGCGCCATGAAGAACGCCGGCGTGGGCGTGGGCCTGCCCGATGCCGGCCGCTGCAAGATCCGCGTCGAGGATGGCCGCGCCGTGGTCTACGCCGCCACGTCCGACATCGGCCAG
>OLTD01000690.1_pt1 | contig 11482 bp, 9 predicted proteins | sample 1643231 | NCBI WGS metagenome assembly OLTD01 (sample SAMEA3136647, study PRJEB25190) | human gut metagenome | biome: human gut; feature: human-associated habitat; material: faeces | place: Austria | collected 2013
TATTAGACGGATGGTGGCTGGAAGGTTACCGTGAAGGTGCAGGTTGGGCGTTGACTGAAAAACGTACATATCAGAATCAGGAACATCAGGATCAGTTGGATGCTGCTACTATCTACAGCATTCTTGAAACAGAAATCCTGCCGTTGTACTATGCTCGTAACAAGAAAGGCTACTCAGAAGGCTGGATCAAGGTAGTGAAGAATTCTATCGCTCAGATCGCTCCTCACTATACGATGAAACGCCAGTTGGACGACTACTACAATAAGTTCTACAATAAGTTGGCAAAACGTTTCCATATGCTGTCTGCTAATGACAATGCAAAAGCAAAAGAAATTGCTGCATGGAAAGAAGAAGTCGTTGCCAAGTGGGATTCTATCGAAATCGTATCTTGCGACAAGCTGGAAGATTTGAAAGCCGGTGATATCGAAAGCGGAAAAGAATATACTATTACTTACGTAATCGACGAAAAAGGCTTGAATGATGCTATAGGGCTTGAACTGGTAACTACTTATACAACTGCGGATGGTAAACAACACGTTTACTCTGTAGAACCGTTCAGCGTTATCAAGAAAGAAGGCGACCTTTACACATTCCAGGTTAAACATAGCCTGTCAAATGCCGGTAGCTTCAAGGTGTCTTACCGTATGTTCCCGAAGAATCCGGAACTTCCGCACCGTCAGGACTTCTGCTACGTGCGTTGGTTTATCTGATAGCTTGACGGAGTAGGGAAGTGACGCTTCCCTGCTTGACGTCCCTATATAAAAGAAGCCCCTGCAATTCGAGCGATCGAAATTGCAGGGGCTATCTTTTTATATCTCAATGTAACGGCGTGGATAAGATCAGTATCTTCGGTAAAAGTGCCTGTACTTGGATCAGATTTACCTACTGCGTTAACAGGAATAAGATACCTTGTCGGATGTTGTGCCATCCTATTGGCACAACTGTGCCAACGGCGTGGCATAACTGTGCCAATATGGTGGCACAAGTGTGCCAACGGTATGGCACAAGTGTTACTTCATCAGGTGAAGTCTCTTATCAGCTTCATTTATTTGACTACTTCTGCCAATTTAGCCTGAAGACCTTCTCCATGAAGACCACGGGCAATGATAGTACCGTCGCCATCAATCAGAACAGTGTGAGGAATGCTGTTCACTGCATAAAGCTGTGCGCCTTCACTCTGCCAGAACTTCAGGTCAGACATTTGCGGCCAGGTCATATTCAGTTTTTTAATAGACTCTTTCCATGCAGCAGCATCCTGATCAAGAGATACACCGACGATTTCGAAGTTTTTGCCTTTGTACTGAGCGTAAGCTTCTACCAGGTTAGGCATTTCACGACGGCAAGGACCACACCAGCTAGCCCAGAAGTCTACCAGTACCACTTTACCTTTACCTGCGTAATCAGACAGTTTCACAGTTTTTCCTTCCGGAGTCTGCATTTCGAAGTCAATGAACTTAGTACCTACGGCAGTCTTCTTTTGTTTTTCAGTCTGTTCCTTAACTTTTACGATTGTTTCGTCATTTTGGAAATTAGCCGGGATTTGTTCCAGCAAAGCTGCATTCTCTTCAGTAGAGTTATTGTAGAAAGTCTGTTTGAACAAGAATACACCTACCGGGTTGGTGATATTTTTCTGTACACCTTCTTTGATTACTTTATCATATTCTTCTTCCAGCCGGGCACCTTCTTTTTGCTTGGCTTCTTTCTGCTCGTCACTCAAAGAAGAATCTCCCATCGCTTCGTAGATAGCGTTCATCTTTTGGCTGATATCATTGATTTGAGTTCTGATAGCTTGGTAAGCGTCATTGTTGGAAGTACCGGTTGCAGAATCATTGTCCTTTGTCAGTGCAATGTTTATTTTACCGTTTTCAAGGAAGAAATCAATCATCAGAGGTTCTCCGTTCACTTCGCAAGTGACATAACGGTTTACTGCAGAATCCTGTGTGCCTTCGAAGGTGAAAGTACCTTTAGAGATGACTGCGGTATCTAGTTTTGTAAGATTTCTGCCTGTTGCTTCCTGAAGGTAAACAGTGTCGCCGTCAGCAGCGCCTTCTACTGTACCTGTGATAACGTATCCGGCTTTGTTTCCGGTACAAGCTACCATACCCAACGCTGCCGTCGCAATAACTAAATAAGTTAACTTTTTCATGCTTTTGTAAAATTAGTGAATAAATATTTATGCAAAGATAGATTTTTTTTCTGTCTGGCATCGAAAAACACTGTTATATTAGATTAACACGTAGGTGGAAATCGTAGAAATGTGTACCTTTGCAGCCCAAACTTTTAGTATGAATATGCAAGAAGACAAATCCATCATTGAGGTTAGGCATGTATCGAAGTTTTTTGGCGACAAAACAGCTTTGGATGATGTAACTCTGAACGTGAAAAAGGGCGAGTTTGTTACGATTCTCGGACCTTCCGGCTGCGGAAAAACGACATTGTTGCGTCTCATTGCCGGTTTTCAGACAGCTTCGGAAGGCGAAATCCGAATATCGGGTAAGGAAATCACACAGACTCCACCCCATAAACGTCCGGTGAACACGGTATTTCAGAAATATGCCCTGTTCCCGCATTTGAATGTATACGACAATATTGCTTTCGGCTTGAAATTGAAAAAGACGCCGAAACAGACAATCGGCAAGAAGGTGAAAGCCGCATTGAAGATGGTTGGTATGACGGATTACGAGTATCGGGATGTAGATTCTCTTTCCGGTGGCCAGCAACAGCGTGTAGCTATTGCCCGTGCCATTGTCAATGAGCCGGAAGTGTTGCTGCTCGACGAACCGTTGGCTGCGCTCGACCTCAAAATGCGCAAGGATATGCAGATGGAACTGAAAGAAATGCATAAATCTCTGGGCATTACATTTGTATACGTAACTCATGATCAGGAAGAAGCCTTGACATTGAGTGATACGATTGTCGTGATGAGCGAAGGAAAAATCCAGCAGATCGGTACGCCGATTGATATCTATAATGAGCCGATCAATTCATTTGTTGCGGATTTTATCGGAGAAAGTAATATTCTCAACGGAACGATGATTCATGATAAACTGGTACGCTTTTGTGGTACGGAGTTTGAATGCGTGGACGAAGGTTTCGGTGAAAATACTCCGGTGGACGTAGTCATTCGTCCGGAAGACCTTTATATTTTCCCGGTTTCGGAGATGGCGCAACTGACCGGTGTGGTACAGACTTCGATCTTCAAAGGGGTACACTATGAAATGACTGTGCTTTGTGGCGGATATGAGTTCCTTGTTCAGGATTATCATCATTTTGAAGTCGGTGCGGAAGTGGGGCTGCTGGTGAAGCCGTTTGATATTCATATTATGAAGAAAGAACGTGTATGCAATACATTTGAAGGAAAGTTGCAGGATGCTACTCATGTAGAGTTCCTGGGCTGTACGTTCGAATGTGTCTCTGTGGAAGGGCTGGAATCCGGTACGGATGTCAAGGTCGAAGTAGACTTTGATAAAGTGATCCTGCAGGATAACGAAGAAGACGGTACGCTGACGGGAGAAGTGAAGTTCATCCTTTATAAAGGTGATCATTACCATCTGACTGTATGGTCTGACTGGGACGAGAATGTGTTTGTGGATACGAACGATGTCTGGGATGACGGAGACCGTGTGGGTATTACTATCCCTCCGGATGCGATTCGTGTAATTAAAATAACCGATTAATAGGAAAGGAAGTGAATAAGAAGTTTATAGTATTTTTGTCATCACGTAAGAGCTGGACTCTTCCTTACATTATTTTCTCGGCGATCTTTGTGGTCATACCGTTGGTTCTAATTGTCGTGTATGCGTTTACCGATGATAACGGTCATCTGACACTCGCCAATTTTCAGAAATTCTTCGAACATCCCGAAGCGATCAATACCTTCGTCTATTCCATAGGTATTGCCATTATTACGACTCTTATCTGTATCCTGCTGGGATATCCCGCAGCCTGGATATTAAGCAACAGCAAGCTGAACCGTTCCAAAACAATGGTGGTGTTGTTTATCCTGCCCATGTGGGTGAATATTCTGGTACGTACCCTTGCCACTGTCGCTTTATTCGACTTTTTCAGCGTTCCGCTGGGAGAGGGAGCACTGATCTTCGGTATGGTTTACAACTTTATCCCCTTCATGATCTATCCCATCTATAACACATTGCAGAAGATGGACCATAGCTACATTGAGGCGGCGCAGGACTTGGGGGCTAATCCTGTACAGGTCTTTTTCAAAGCAGTTCTCCCGCTTTCCATGCCGGGAGTCATGAGCGGTATCATGATGGTGTTTATGCCGACTATTTCGACATTCGCCATTGCCGAACTGCTGACGATGAACAATATCAAACTCTTTGGTACTACCATTCAGGAGAATATCAATAACAGTATGTGGAACTATGGGGCAGCACTTTCGCTGATCATGCTGCTGCTGATAGCCGCGACTTCACTGTTCAGTACCGATGATAAGGATAATACGAACGAAGGAGGTGGGCTATGGTAAAGAAGATATTCGCTCAGACTTACCTGTGGGTATTACTGCTGTTGCTATATTCCCCTATTGTGATCATTGTGATTTACTCTTTTACCGAGGCGAAGGTATTAGGTAACTGGACCGGGTTTTCGACCAAACTTTATTCATCGCTATTTAATACAGGTGCCCATCATTCTCTGATGAATGCTCTGATCAATACCATTACCATTGCGCTGCTGGCTGCCACGGCATCTACCTTGTTGGGCAGCATCGCTGCCATCGGCATCTTCAACTTAAAAGCACGCTCGCGCAAGGCGATTGGTTTTGTGAATAGTATTCCTATTCTGAACGGTGATATCATAACCGGTATATCGCTTTTCCTTTTATTCGTATCTCTCGGAATCACGCAGGGATATACCACAGTGGTACTGGCGCACATCACTTTTTGTACTCCTTACGTCGTATTAAGCGTTCTGCCGCGCCTGAAACAAATGAATCCGAACATTTATGAAGCTGCCCTCGATTTGGGAGCTACACCTATGCAGGCTTTGCGGAAGGTAATCATTCCGGAGATTCGTCCGGGAATGATCAGTGGCTTTATGCTTGCACTGACGCTTTCAATCGATGATTTTGCCGTAACTGTATTTACCATCGGTAATCAAGGGCTGGAAACGCTTTCCACCTATATCTATGCTGATGCCCGCAAGGGAGGTCTGACTCCTGAACTTCGCCCGTTGTCCGCCATTATTTTTGTGGTGGTGCTGGCTTTATTGATAGTGATTAATTACCGTGCCGGAAAAACGAAGAAGAAAGAATCATGAAAATGTGCTGCTACGTAAATAAAATGAAAAGAATAGTTTCTGTTAACTTGTTTTTGCTGGTGCTGGCTGGTTTTCTGAGCGGTTGCTACAATTCCGGTGAGTCACGCGAGAGAGTCCTTAAGATCTATAACTGGGCAGATTATATAGGAGAAGGTGTACTCGAAGATTTCCAGGCGTACTATAAAGAACAGACAGGTGAAGATATCCACATCGTCTATCAGACATTCGACATCAACGAGATCATGTTGACGAAAATAGAAAAGGGACATGAGGATTTTGATGTGGTTTGTCCTTCGGAATATATCATTGAGAGAATGCTGAAAAAGCATCTGTTGTTGCCTATTGACACCACTTTCGCCCATTCCCCTAATTACATGAATAATGTGTCACCATTTATTCGCGAACAGATTAATAAACTGAGTCAGCCGGGTGAAGAAGCAAGCCGTTACGCTGTCTGCTATATGTGGGGGACCGCAGGTATTCTTTATAACCGGGCATACGTTCCCGATTCCGACGCTTTCTCCTGGGAATGTCTTTGGGATAAGAAATATGCAGGAAAGATTCTGATGAAAGACAGTTACCGTGACGCTTATGGAACAGCCGTTATCTATGCCCATGCCAAAGAGCTGGAAGAAGGGACGGTGACGGTGGAAGACCTGATGAATGATTACTCGCCACGTGCTATGGAGGTAGCCGAAAAGTATCTGAAAGCTATGAAACCGAATATTGCCGGTTGGGAAGCGGACTTCGGTAAGGAGATGATGACGAAGAATAAAGCATGGCTGAATATGACCTGGAGTGGCGATGCGATATGGGCGATTGAAGAGGCGAATGCGGTAGGAGTGGACCTTGACTACGTGGTTCCGAAAGAAGGAAGTAATATCTGGTATGATGGCTGGGTGATTCCTAAATATGCGAAGAATCCGGTGGCTGCCAGCTACTTTATCAACTTTATGTGCCGTCCGGACATTGCGTTGCGTAATATGGATTTCTGTGGATATGTGAGTTCTATCGCTACACCGGAGATTCTGGAAGAGAAAGTGGATACGACTCTGGATTATTATGCGGATTTAAGTTATTTCTTCGGTCCGGATGCCGACAGCATACAGATTGATAAGATTCAATATCCCGACCGTAAGGTGGTGGAACGCTGCGCTATGATTCGTGACTTCGGAGATAAAACCAAAGAGGTACTGGATATCTGGTCACGCATCAAAGGTGACAATCTGGGGGTAGGTATTACTATTCTGATTTTTGTTGTCGTAGCTTTGATGAGCGGATGGATGATTTATAAGAGATGGCAACGCTACAGCCGTCGGAAACAACAAAATCGCAGAAGCAGAAGAAAGAGAAAAAAGAATGTGAAGCGGTAAGTTAAAAACACCCGGTAATAAGCGGTGGATGATAAACGAATGAAACGGTTAAAACCGGGCATCGTTTGTCATCCACCGTTTTTTATCCTACTCTTTTCATAGAACGGATGATGCCTTTCGTCTCTTTATCTACACGCAGAGATTCAATGATTTTCTGCAATGATTTATTGTATGTCCAGTTATCCAGTTTGCTTCGCTTCAGATATTTCATCGTCTTATCTGGAAATTTAATGAAACAGATTGATATCATCCATGCCATTGCCATACGTGCATAATAGGCTTCATGAGTGAATAAATCGGCATATTCTAGCAATGAATCGATATGATCCTCATCTACATAATGAAACAGCATCACAATTCCGAATCGGATTTCATATTCTTCTTTTGATTTCAGATAAGGCTGGATAAACTGCCATACTGTTTCTTTCCCTTTTCCTACCGCCGTCTTTTTCAGTTCACCTGAGAAAATATCGCATACGGCCCAGTTGTTGATACGCGGGACGAAGAGACGAATATAGTGGATTCGTTCTTCCAGCTCCATTTTAGCGAGTCCGATAATCATTCCCTGTAGCATTGTCTCTTCATAATACTGTGTATCGGTTGCTTCAACGAATGTACGCCAGCCTTCTTTCTTGGCGAGCCCTTTAGCCATTATCCGGAGTTGCGGGATGCGTACACCGAGAATATTATCGGCACCGGGAATTAAAGAGGAGTGAAATTCCCTGTATGCAGGGTCTTCCAGAGTTTTCAGTTCTTTTCGGACGCTTTCTGTTGTTGTCATTAGCTGTAGATTTATTATTGATGCAAATATAAAAAAAAGAGTGCGTCTTCTTTCGCAGACACACTCTCTTTTACATTTTATTCTGTAAATAATTAAACAGTCACCTTATTTCTTAGTCATATCAAAAGAAAAGGTCGTTGCCGGAAATTTATCAAACCGTTCTTCATTTACTGTAACTTCTGTTGCCTGAATAGCAAACTTCAGTTTCTGACCTTCATAAGCATAACTGCCTTTCTCGTCAGCTTTGATTGTCACTTTTACGGTGAGTTTAGGAGTTTCTTCTTCCCCTTCAGTTTTTCTTATGGGTTGTGGTTCCATTGCGATTTCCAATACCAAGGGTTCAGGTGACATTTGAAGTAAGATGTTGTCTTTATTATCATTGAAAGCTGCCTGATAAGGGATTTTGTATTCTACATCTCCTACCGCTTTGATGATGGCTTCGGCTGCGTCCGGATCTTCGATAATGCTTTTGATCAGATCCTCTACCGGGAATTTGCTGATTAATATATGATTATCTTTTAATTCGGCATTTACGGTGACTCCGTCTTCAGCTTCATTCTCTGCATTTTCCAAAGGAGCGATAGAGGTTGTCTGCATTTTGCCGGAATAGGTGCCTTCTACATCTTTGAGAGAATATACCGGAATATTTTCATCATCATCACTACTACAAGAGGTAAAGATACTGGTCATACCCAATGCCATTACCAATAAAACAAAACGACTTAAGCAACATACTTTTTTCATTTTAGTTAAAGTTTTCATACTTGTTAAACAAATTAGGTTATTAATTCTCAAAATTAAGGTGTACGTACATAGAGTAAATACCGGAAATAACGAAATACTGCATCATGGAAATAAAAAAGTACTCCAGTCACTTTCTCCGTGAAGACCGTGCTGGAGTACATTCGGACATGCTTTTAGTTGTCCGTTTTATTCCGACTATTTTTTCTTGATCGATTCTTTAGGTGTAATTCCGAAGTATTCTTTATACCTGTTGCGGAAGTTTTTTACATCCTTCAATCCGATCATTTCCGGTATGGTTCCGACAGGGTATTTCCCGCTTTCTAACAACTCGTGTGCCTTTTCCATTCGAACCGCTTCAATAAAGACGGTCGGGGCCTCGCCGGTCACTGACTTCCACTTATTGTAGAATTTCGTTCTGCTCATTTTCAAATGTGAGGCAATCGCATCGATAGTCAAATCCTCTTTCTCTATGCGTTCAAGAATATACTCTTTTACTTCATTGATCAATAGGCTTTTGCTTCCTTCAGTAGCTTCCTTGATCATTTCGGTTGGTTGTACTTGCAGAAAATGTTCTCCGAATACTTTGTGCAGGAATGCTTTTCTAAGAAGGCGGCTGTTCCTGATAAGAACAGCAATCTCTATCTTTAAATCCTCCACATGAAAAGGAGTATGCATGAATGTGTCTGCTAATGACGCTTCCCTTTTACTGCGTTGGTCGGCATCTATATGCGATCCGTAAAGGATGACTGGTATAATAGATGTTTCTTTAGACGTCTTCAGCCTTGAAGAAAGTTCATCACCGCCCATTCCGTTGAGCACTGTATCGCATATTACCAGATCCGGATGTTCATCTTTGATATATCCCAATGCGTCCGCTCCGTTTTCAAAACCTCTGACTATGTATTCCTCTGACAAACAGGTCTCCAGATAGGATCTGAATTCTTCGTTACTGTCGACCATAATCACGACAGGTCTGGATGAATTTCTTTTCTGCGAACTTTTATGGAATAAGGCATCGATCTTTTCTTCTTCTATATTCTTCTCTATATGAACCAAACTGCGTTCGGATACATTTTCATAAGAGGGTTTTACAGGAAAACGTAATGTGATCGTATGACATGAATTATTGATTAATATTTCTCCATTGCATATTTCTGTCAGTTTTTTGCATAAAGCACTTTTTGTAAAGTAATATTTAGATTCTGTTTTTTGTTTAATAAGATGTTTGCCGGAGCATTTATAGCATTTCATTAGGTTTTCATTTCCAGTATAACTCACTTTTATTATCCAATATTTGTTGCATAAAGATGCGTGTATAATAACTTTTTTTGAATATTCTGTATGATCTATTATATTCTTTATGAATTTCTCTATTACGGGAGATATTTTACTTTGATCTATCCACACGCTTGCATATTTGAATTCTGTTTGGATTTCTAATTTAATATGTCTGTTTGCTGCGTGATCTTTCAGAGAAGATATTTTATTTTTAAGGAAATTTCCTAATTCATGTTCCGTAATATTCATTTTTTGGGAATGAGCGGCTATTTGCTTCAGGTCCATTAATCTGGTTAAATGATCATTAAGGCAATCTATGTTGCGGATAGCCAGTGACAGCTCTTTTTTGATATTGTCTGGACAGTTATTACTATAGGTTGACTTCAAAGGCGTATGAAGCAATGTGATCGGGGTGCGAATGTTTCGGAAGGAATCCATGAAGTACTGATTTTCTTCTTTTAAGAAAGCAATTTCTTTCCGCATGGCAAAAGAATGAGACAAGAACCAATACAATAAAAGTATTCCTGCTGTTGAAAATAAAATTGGAAATAATTCACTTTGGGTGGTTGTAACTGCGATAATAGAAGTGTATAATGACGTTATAATTAAATATTTCATATTAATCTGTTTTTTTAGTAACGTCACTTGGTGAAATTGATCTATTCCTCTTGTTCGGGTTTGAAGCAAGGAAAAATGCACAGTATTATGGTCTCATGATTGTATATCAATAAGTTCAAATAACATGATCTCAAAATTATTTGTTCTTTGAAGGCTGATATCGGGAATGCGTAGTATATATGTAGAGTTTTAATTCTAATGTTTGAACCCTTTTGAAAGGAATAGGGCAAATCTCCTCCAAGTAACAATAATTAATTTGATTATTTTTTATTAAACATAAATGTTAAATATATTGTAAGTAATGCGGGCTGCTCAGGAGGTGCCCGTGCTTTTGGTTGGGTACTTTTGGAATAACTTCCATTTAGTACCAATTCAGATTCTCTCATTTTTGGGTTTTTGGATAATATATACGTATTTTTTTATAATATAATATTGCTTGTTCTTATGAGGTAAATATACGCCATAGTTATAAAAAATTGATATAATATCTGATTAAAAATAGAGACTTGTTACTTTTTGTATGATGTTTGCGATAAAATGTATTGAAAACTTGTATATTTTTAATACAATGTTATATTTATTGTTCGTAGAAAATAATAATGCTTGCTTATTTAAGGTTCTGCTTATTATTAATTTATGTTTAATAAAATCATAATTAGATCAAAACAGTCATGGAATTCTTTGTTTTTATTCCTGATTTGGGAGATTGATACGTAGATTTATAGTATGGTTCTATGGAGTATGCTTAATAAATTGGTATAATGCTATATATCTTTTCCTATATTTATCAGGTTGGTTTGAAGCATTCTACCATATGAATTAATAAATTCTCGCCAGCTATTAGCTGTTTGTTGCTTATGTTTTATTCTGTTGCACTTGTATAGCTACAGGGATGCATAACTGTAGCAGACTTGTTGCACAAGTCTGCCTGTCTGATTACTCCACTGTAACTTTATTGTTTCTTTATGATTGGATAGGGGGAATGAAAAAAAGTGCAGTTTTCTCCTATGAAAAAGTGAAAAGTATATAGATGATTTTTGTAAACTTGTAGAAAAAAGAACTGTTTTGTGGGCTTAAAGTGTTGATTAGTAATGCTGTGACATTTTTGCTTTTCCCCTTATAATAATTAGATTAGATACAAAAATGTCACAGCATTCATCTGATTATCCTCGGTTGCTACTTCTCTTCTTTTCTTGCCCGTAACTTTCCCTCCAGTTAATTATATGAGCGTTAGAAGAGTGAGTAGCTCCCGAAGGATATATTATCTAATAAATGTTGTATGAGTAATTCTTCACATGTTTCCTTCATTAAAAAGGAACATGTGAAGAAATACATTACTCTCTCACTTTAAACTGGGGCTGTGTCAAAACTAAGGCACATCCCCTTCTTTTTTTAATATAAAATAGTC
>OLTD01000694.1_pt1 | contig 11406 bp, 8 predicted proteins | sample 1643231 | NCBI WGS metagenome assembly OLTD01 (sample SAMEA3136647, study PRJEB25190) | human gut metagenome | biome: human gut; feature: human-associated habitat; material: faeces | place: Austria | collected 2013
CTTGATGCTCTCCTCGGTATCGCGGCCGATGGCGTGCTCGGGCGCCTCGAGCGGAACGCTGGCGAGCTTGGCGGCACGGGCGGCAAGCGCGTCCATGGAGATGCGGATGCCCGGCGCGATCGCTCCGCCAATGTAATAGCCGTCCTCGTCGATGACGTCGATATTGGTTGCGGTGCCAAAGTCCACCACGATTGCCGGCGCGCCGTAGAAAGTTTCGGCCGCAACGGCGTTAGCGACGCGATCGGCGCCTACGGCTTGGGGGCGCGCCGCCCGCAGCTTGGTTACGGCGGCCGTTTTCGGCCCGATGACGATGGCGTCCGCGGCAATGCGGTCGGCCACGGCGTGCCACTCGCGCGAGAGCTGCGGCACCACGCCGGCAAAGGCGATCGCGTTGACCGCGCCGAGCGAGAGGTCGTACATCTTAAAGAAGCCCATCAGGCGCACGTGGATCTCGTCGGCGGTATAGGAGCGGTCGGTGGGCATACGCCACGACTGCACCAGCTCGTCTCCGTCAAACAGGCCCATGGCCGTCTGCGTGTTTCCCATATCGATAGCGAGCAGCATGTCTACTCCCGGTGTTGGCATAAAAGGACGCGCACCATTGTATACGTGCCGTCGACGGCGCTCGGCTGCGATTCGTTTACGGTGATAGGGGCTGAGGGGTTTAAATATGAAGGAATTATGCTCTACGAGATTTTCCTTGCCGTTTACCGAACTCCCGCGTAATATTCCTTCTTGCGCACATGAGGCGCCCAGACATTGCGGGGTGGAGCAGTCTGGTAGCTCGCCGGGCTCATAACCCGGAGGTCGTAGGTTCAAATCCTGCCCCCGCGACCAAGAACTTGCAGCTCGTCGGCCTAGCCGGCGAGCTTTTTTGTTATCCCGGGACTGTGTTTTCGGTCCAATTCTTGGCCTCTCAAACAAAATCTCGATCTGTAACATCTAGACCCGATTTGGGCGGCTAAGTGGGCTTATAGGACAAAATGTGTGTCCCGATAGAACACCCGTTTCCATCCATTAATCCAGCCAGAACGGGTACGGGTCCCTGTGGTGGAGGTCCTCCCACACGGCCCTGTCGCCCCGCTCCGGCCCTCCGTCGTCACGCGACGGCGAGGCGGAGTAGACGCTGAACAGGAAGTCGATGTCCGCGTCGGTCGGCATCGCGGCGGGCTTCCCGCGCGCCGTCCTCGCGTCCCCCGAGTGCGCGAGGCACCACCAGAACACCGCCTTCACGCGCCTGGCCGACGTCAGCCCCCGGTGGTTGCGCAGGACAGGCCCCCGGCTGCGAGTTCACCCCTCCCTCGATCATGTTGTTGGTCGACGGCAGCGGGCCGGCCTTGGCCAGGGCGGGGTCGAGGTAGGTGAACGGCGTCCCCGCCGACACCGGCGACGACAGCGACGAGCGCGCCCGCCTCAGCCTCTCGTGGGTGCAGGCCCTCCTGCCGTCCACCACGGTCCTGTCCTCCAGGAAGTCGGCCCAGAACCCGCACCAGTCGAGGTAGCGCTCGACCCAGAGCTCGGCCCGGTGCAGCGTCTCGATGCCCATGAGGTCGCGCGCGATGAGGTAGAGCTCGCGCCCCGCCTGGAGCTTCGGCCGCGTCGTCGTGTAGCGCTTGACCTGCGAGAAGGCGTGGAAGGTGCACCTCTGGACCCTGGTGCGCGGCCAGGTCTCGCGCACGGCCTTGGCGAACCCGCTCCCGCCGTCGGTGACGACCACCTCGGGCGCCGGGATCGGCGACATGAGGGCCGACCACGCCCCCGAGTTCTCGGACCTGGCCATGTACCAGGAGACCACCCTCTCGCCGCTGCAGCATATGAGCACCACGAGGTCGCGCGCGACCCAGATCCCGTCGACGTAGAGCACGCGGTGCAGCTCGCCGTCGGGGACGGGCATGGGCCAGACCTCCCAGAACTCGGCCGTCCTGCGCCTGAAGGACCGTCCGCCGCCCGGCATCGCCGCCTGGGAGTCCTTGGAGAGGAGCCACCCGAGGAACTCGTCCAGCCTCGTCGCCGTGTCGTCGTACCTTACCGTCGTCGACGCGCCGCAGGCCGTGCACCTCCACCGCTGGGACCCCGATGAGGTCCTGCCGTTGCGTTTGGTCCGACCGCCGCAGTAGGGGCAATAAACGGCCTTCATGGGCACCTCTTCCGAAAGGGTATTTAACGGTTCCGGAAAAGGTTATCTACCTGCGGGAACGATAGGCAACCGGACACACATTCTGTCCGAGCGGTTAAAAGCGGGCACGGAATTTAAACGGCTGAAAAAGGGGCATCGACCTGCGCCGATGCCCCCAACGTGGACACACATTTTGTCCTATAAGCCGCTAAGTGTTACAGATCGAGATGCTTCGGCAGGACGGTCTTCGTTTGTCTAAATCTGTAACACGAGGGACGGATTTTGCCGAGTTGTTGTTATAGATTGAGATTTTCTAGCAGGCGGGTTTGGTTTGTCTCGATCTGTAACAGGTAGGGGTCAAAAGTGGGTCTAGCTGTTACAGATTGAGATTGTTGAGGTTGGGTCGAGGGGAATATCTCGATCTGTAACAGTAAGACCCGGTTTTGCCGCGTAACTGTTACAGATTGAGATAAACCGACGGGCCGCCCCGCCCATCCCCATCCCCCTGCCGCTACCTGCTGTCCGCCGATTTTCGTTGTGCCGCTGTGCCCCCATGCCATATCCTTTAAACAACTACGCGGCAACATCGCCGCCGCGCCTACAAGAGAGGAATATCCATGACCGCACCTGCATCCAAGCTGCTCCAGCCCATTACGGTTGGCCCCCTTGAGCTCAAGAACCGCATTATGTTCCCGCCGCTGACCACCGGCTACGAGGAGCGCGACGGCTCCATCGGCGAGCGCAGCCTGGCTTTTTACGAGCGCCTGGCCCGTGGCGGCGTGAGCTACATCGTCATCGGCGACGTCGCTCCCGTCATGACCGCGAGCCCCACGCCCAAGCTGGCGACCGATGCCCAGATCCCCACGTTTAAGGCACTGGCCGACGCCGTCCACAAGCACGGCGCCAAGATCGCGCTGCAGCTGTTCCACCCCGAGTACGACGTGCCCGGTGTCGGCCGCATGGTCATGGGTTCCATGGCTGCCGCCAAGGCCGCACAGGAGGCCAAGGCCGCCGGCGACGAGGAGACCTTTGCCGCCAAGATGGCCGAGTCCAACGAGATCCGCAACCAGGCATACGCCAAGCTGCACCACGACATGCAGCACTTTGTGAACGAGGCGAGCGTAGAGCAGCTTACCCAGATCAAGGAGGCCATCGCTGCCTCGGCCGCCCGCGCGCAGCAGGCCGGCATCGACGCCATCGAGGTCCACGGCGACCGTCTGGTGGGTTCGCTGTGCTCGGCCATCCTCAACCAGCGCACCGACGAGTACGGTGGCTCGTTCGAGAACCGCGTTCGCTATGCGCTGGAGGTCGTCGCTGCCATTAAGGAAGCCGCACCGCAGCTGATGGTGGAGTACAAGCTCCCCGTGATCATGGAGAACCCCGACGGCACGCCGCGCGGCAAGGGCGGCCTGCAGCCCGATGAGGCCTGCGAGTTCGCCAAGCTGCTCGAGGGCGCGGGCATCGACATGATCCAGGTTGCACAGGCCAACCACACCGGCAACATGGGCGACACCATTCCGCCCATGGGCGCCATGCCCTATAACTGGACGCTGCCCGTGGCCGAGCGCGTCAAGGCCCTGGTCTCCGTGCCGGTGGCAACCGTCGGCCGCGTTGTCTCGGTCGAGGCCGGCGAGAAGATTCTGGAAGACGGCGCGGCCGATATCATCGCCTATGGCCGCTCGCTCATGTGCGACCCCGACATTGCGCTGAAGGCCGCGACCGGCGAGCCCATCCGCGAGTGCCTCAACTGCAACAAGGGTTGCGTCGATGCGATTCAAAACCGCAAGTACATCTCGTGCGTGCTCAATGCCGAGAACGGTGACGAGGCGACCATCGCCATCAAGCCGGGCGAGGGCGACAAGAAGATCGCCGTGGTGGGCGGTGGCATCGCCGGCCTGGAGGCCGCACGCGTGGCGGCCAAGCGCGGCTACGACGTGACCATCTACGAGGCGAGCGATCATCTGGGCGGCCAGATTGTGCTGGCGGCTGCGCCTCCGCGCAAGGACGAGATCATGCGCTCGGTCGAGTACTACGAGAAGATTCTGCCTGGCCTGGGCGTGAAGGTTGAGCTCAGCCATGCCGCTACCGCTGAGGACCTCAACGCCGCCGACGCCGCGATTGTTGCCGTGGGCGCGCACGACGTGGTCATCCCCGTTCCGGGTGCCGACTCGGAGAAGGTCGTCTCGAGCTGGGACGTGCTGGCCGGCAAGGTGGAGCTCAGCGGGCGCGTCGCCGTCATTGGCGGTGGCCTGGTGGGCACCGAGACTGCCGAGTACCTGCTGCAGCACGGCTGCGAGGTGGCGATCGTGGAGATGCTCGACAAGATTGCCGCGGGCGAGTCCGAGACCATTCTGCCACTGATCATGAGCGACTTTGCAGAGCACAACGTGGAGCAGCACGTGAAGACCCGCCTGACCGCCATTACCGATGAGGGCGTGGAGGCTGTTCGCACCACCGAGGACGGCGCCGAGGAGCCGGTAAAGATCTCCTGCGATTACGTGGTGATGGCCGTGGGCTCCAAGGCCAACGCGTTTGACCTGGACGGCGTAACGGTGCCCGTGACCTGCGTGGGCGACTGCTCGGGCGAGCGCACCGCCGACATTGCGAGCGCCATCCGCACGGCATATCATGCGGCCAACGAGCTGTAGTTGAACATCGCGGCCAGGCGGGGCGGTAGCACGGATTCGTCTCGCCCGGCTGTGTCCCGTCGGGTGTCAACCGGTGCGGGGCCTGCAAGCGCAGCAGGTCCCGCCCTTTTTGTTTTGCTCCGGTGGATGGCAATGCGCGGTAATCATGAGGAATGAGGACGTCTACTGCCTTGCAGATCACTCAAAATTATTGGGGGAGGGGTTAATAACTATATCCGCTATACCAAAGGACATAAAGAGATGCCAATTTTGTTGACAAGCGAATGACGATTAGCTGTGAGTCAGCTACCAGCGTAAATAATCGATAAAGATATGTCGTAATTTGGTGCCAAATGCCCAGATAACGCCGCGTCTATTTTAATTAACTGCTTTGAGCAAACAGCAAAATGCTACTATCTAACATGCACGTAAGAAAGCAGATTAACGGTTAAGGCTAAGAAGTGGCAGGTATGTCGGAAGCAACTAGGACTCGCACGCATGCGCCCGAGGTTAGGCAGCGCGCCGTCGAGATCCTCCAAGAGGGGGTCGGTCATCGCGCCCTCGCCGCGGAGCTTGGCATTCCCCAGGCCACGGCTCGTCAGTGGGCCCGCGCGTATGCTGTGGGCGGTGCCGACGCCGTTCTCAACGCCGGTTCGCATCATCACACCTATTCGTACGAAGTTAAGCTCGCCGTGGTCAAGGACCGCTTGGAAAACGGCTTGACGGTTCGCGAGGCCATGATCAAGCACAAGATTCCTAGCGAGTCTTCGGTCAAGGCTTGGTGTCGCCAGTATCGCGAGAGCGGTGAGTCCGCACTGGTCGATAAGCCGCGCGTTAAAAAGGCGGAATAGCAAACGGGATGGTGCGCCCACGGGGGCGCATTTTTCTTGCCGCCCCACTGCTCCAAAGCGGACGCGCCCTTGCCCCGTACGCCTAAAACTCCCCAGTTGACCGAAAACCTGCCACCGTAACCCCGTAATTGAGCTATAACGTTAAACAATTGCAGCGTTTTTGCATGGGGGAGCGATGGTATGACGCTACTGTATTTCCTTACCCTGTTTCCGCTGGTACCGGCGCTGGGCATGCTGCTTGCGCACGGTGACCGAGTTCGCGATGCGGTGGGGCTCATAGGCTCCGGCATTATTATGGCGGTGACAGTTGTAGTCGCCGTCATGTTTTTTGGCACGGGTCCGCAGAGCTTTGAGGTTGCCCCCGGCACCTCGCATGCGCTCTCGATCATCAGCTCCGTCATCGACGTAATTCTGTGCGCCGTCATCCTGTACAACGCGTACAAATACAGGAACGCGCTCACCACGGTGCTCGGCATAGTCCAGCTGGTGGGCTCGCTCGCCTTTGCAGCCATGACGCTGCCCGCGGCCGAAGCCGTCACGGCGACGCCGCTCTACCTGGACTACATGAGTGTGATCATGGTCCTCGCCGTCGGCATCGTCGGCAGCCTAATCTGTGTGTATGCCCTGGGCTACATGAAGGACTTCCAGGCCCATGACGAGCACGAGGCCGCGCTGCGCGGGCAGACCGCGCCCGATCGACGCCCGCAGTTCCTGGCGCTTATGTTCCTGTTCCTCTCAGCCATGTTCGTCATCGTGACGAGCGACAACCTTGAGTGGCTGTTCTGCGGCTGGGAAATCACCACCGTGTGCTCGTTCCTTATGATTGGCTACACGCGCACGCCCGAGGCCATCAAGAACGCCTTTACCCAGATCATCCTTAACATGCTGGGCGGCATCGCGTTTTTGGCGGGCCTTATGTTCTTGCACGTTAACGGCATGCCGCTGACCATCTCGGGAATGATCGAGCTTTCCGGTGCCGGAACCGCGCAATCCGCGCTGCTGGTGATGCCGGTCGTTCTGCTGTCGCTCGCCGCGCTCACCAAGGCCGCACAGATGCCGTTCCACACTTGGCTGCTCGGTGCTATGGTTGCCCCCACGCCCACGAGCGCCCTGCTGCACTCGTCAACCATGGTCAAAGCCGGCGTGTTCCTGATGGTCAAGCTGAGCCCGCTCTATGCTATCTATCCTGTGACCGGTTTTATGGTCACGAGTGTGGGTGCCATCACGTTTTTGCTCGCTGCCCTCATGGCCATCTCGCAGAGCAACGCCAAACGCGTGCTCGCGTACTCCACCATTTCCAACTTAGGCCTCATTAGTGCCTGCCTGGGTGTCGGCGCGCCCGAGGCCGTATGGGCGGCCATCTTCCTGATCCTGTTCCACACGGTGGCCAAGTCGCTGCTGTTCCTGTGCGTGGGCACGGCCGAGCATCATATCGGCAGCCGCGATATCGAGGACATGGACGGTATGTTCAGCCGCATGCCGCACCTGACGCGTCTGATGATGCTGGGCATCATGGGCATGTTTGTGGCGCCGTTTGGCATGCTCGTCTCCAAGTGGGGCGCCCTGGTGGCGTTCGCGCAGACTGGCAACGTGCTCATGATCATGGTGCTTGCCTTTGGCTCGGCCGCGACGTTCTTCTTCTGGGGCAAGTGGCTTGCCAAGCTTTCGGGCGTCGACCCCACGGCTCAAAACGTTGAGGTCAATGTCCATAAGACCGAATGGATGGCCCTCAACACCATCGCCGCGCTGCTGATTCTGTGCTGCGTGGCGTTTCCGGTTATCTCGAGCGGTCTGGTGTCGCCTTACTTGGCCATGGTGTTTGGCCGCGTGCCGTACGTTATCGGCAAGGACGCCATGTATCTGATGGTGGTTATCGTGGCGTTTATCGCCGTGGTGCTGCTGACTTCATTCCGCGTGAGCAACAAGCCGCACGTCAACGTGTACCTTTCGGGTGTGGGAACCGACAAATATCGTCATTTCCGCGGCTCGATGGGACACGAGGTGAAGGCCGAAAAGCGCAATTGGTATTCGGAGGACGCCCTTGGCGAGAAGCTTATTGGCCCCGCGGGTAGCGTCGTGTGCTGCAGCATTATCTTGTTTGCGCTGCTGTGTTGCGCGTGGATTGGGCCCGAGAGACTTGCCATGAGTGCGCCCTCGGTGCTGCGCGGTAAGTATTTCGAAGGCTCGGGCGTCGTGGGCATATTTATTGGTACCGTGGTGTTTGCCCTGCTGGCGCCGCTTGTGGGCGGCCTGATCGACGGTCTTGACCGTAAGCTTTCGGCTCGCATGCAGGGCCGCGTGGGCCCGCGCCTGCTGCAACCCTTCTACGATGTGGCCAAGCTCCTGCGCAAGGCCCCCGCCAGCGTAAACACCATGGACGACACCTACATGGCGTGCGCGCTCATCTTTACCGTGGTGGGCGGCGGCATCTTTGTGTCGGGCTCCAACACACTGCTGTGCGCCTTTATGGTGACGCTCGCCGCGATCTTTGTGGTGCTGGCGTCCGCCTCGACGCAAAGCCCGTTTGCCCAGGTTGGCGCCGATCGCGAGCTGCTGCAGGTCATGAGTTACGAGCCCGCCGTTCTGCTGATGAGCGTGGGCCTGTACCTTGCCACCGACAGCTTCGATTCCATCGCCGTGACGGGGCAGTCGGTCCCCATCATCGTGTACAGCGCACCCATTTTCCTCGCGTTGCTCGCGGTGCTTACCATCAAGCTGCGCAAGTCGCCGTTTGACCTTTCGTACTCGCATCACGCGCATCAGGAGATCGTCCAGGGCGTCGCCACCGAGATGAGCGGCGGCACGCTGGCCAAGATGACCCTTATGCACTGGTGCGAGACCGTGCTGTTTTTGATGTGGGTGGGCATGTTCTTTGTTTGGGACAACCCCGTGAGCTGGGTTGTAGCCCTGGTCGTGATGGCCGCGACGTATTTTGTCGAGGTCCTGATCGACAACACCTTCGCACGCAGCACCTGGCGCAGCTGCTTTAGGCTCGGATGGGGCGTGGCGCTGGTGTTTGGCCTGCTCAACCTTATGCCCATCCTCGTCGACGTATTTATTTAGGAGGCGGCATCCATGGATCATAAAATGTCGCGCTCGCCGTGGGTTATTCATTACGACGGTTCGAGCTGCAACGGATGCGATATCGAGGTGCTGGCCTCGCTCACGCCGCTGTTCGATGCGGAGCGCTTTGGCGTGGTCAATACCGGCAACCCCAAGCATGCGGATATCTTTTTGGTGACGGGGTCGGTCAACGCGCAGAATCTGCCCGTCGTGCGCCAGATTTACAACCAGATGCTCGAGCCCAAGTGTGTGGTGGCCTGCGGTATCTGCGCGTGTTCGGGCGGCGTGTTCCGCGATGCCTATAACGTAATCGGCGGCGTGGACCGCGCGATTCCCGTGGACGTGTACGCGCCCGGGTGCGCCATTCGCCCCGAGACGGTGATCGATGCCATCGTGGAGGCGTGCGGCATCCTGGACCAGAAGGAGGCCGTGATGCGCGCCGGCGGTGACCCGCTTACCGTGGGCGGCGCTTCTACCTGGGATGGCGGCGTTGAGCTGGGCGAGGACGGGTTTGTGGCTGCTGCGGAGGCCGGCGACGCGACCGCCGCTGCAAAGGAGGCCGAGTAATGCAAAAGGCTATCTATACCACCGTCGGGATTGACGAGCTCCTGCCGCATGTCCAGGCGCTCAAGGGCGTCGGCGCGCGCTTTGTGCAGATGCACGCCGAGCGCAACGTCGACGACGGTACGTATCGCTTGGTCTATACGTTTATCAACGTTCGTGCTGCTCAGGAGCATATTGCGCAGGACGGCAGCTATGCGATTGAGAACCTGGTGGTTGAGGGCATCGACCAGTACCAGGAGATTCCGTCCATCAGCTCGTATTACCCCGCGGTATTCCCGTTTGAAAATGAGGCCCACGACCTGTTTGGGCTTGCCATCACCGACATGCAGGTCGACTTTAAGGGCTTTTTCTACCAGGTTTCGACTGCCGAGCCCATGAGCGTTATCACGCCCGAGGTGAAGGCCGCGCGCGAGAAAGCCATGAAGGTCCGTGCTGCCGCCGAGGCCAAGGCGCGCAAGGCCGCGGCCGAGAAGGCCGTCGCTGCCGCGGCTGCTGCAGGGGAAGGCGCTGGCGATGCTGTGGGCGCTGCCGTCGCTCAGCCCGCTGCGGCTGCCGGCTCCGATGCCCAGCATGACGATGCCGCTGCCAAGGCCGCGCTCAAGGCTGCCGAGATGGAGGCAAAGCTCGCTGCCATGGATCCCGAGAAAGCGGCCAAGGTCCGCGCGGCGCTTGCCGCCAAGGTCGCCCGCGACAAGCAGAAAAAGGAGGCGTAAGGTCCATGGCTCATCGCTCCGTAATTCCGTTTGGCCCGAAGCACCCGGTGCTGCCCGAGCCGCTTCATCTGGACCTGGTGATCGAGGATGACCGCGTCATCGAAGCAATTCCGCAGATCGGCTTTGTGCACCGCGGACTCGAGAAGCTCACCGAAAAGCGCGATATGCATCAGTTTGGCTACATCGCCGAGCGCATCTGCGGCATCTGCGCCGTGGGCCATAGCTGTGGCTACGCCAGCGCCTGCGAGCGCATGCTCGGCATCGAGGTGCCTGGTCGCGTGCAGTATATCCGCACCATTCTGCATGAGCTTTCGCGCATTCACTCGCACCTGCTGTGGCTGGGCCTGCTCGCCGATGCCTTTGGCTTTGAGGCGCTGTTCTATCGTTCGTGGACGCTGCGCGAGCAGATTCTCAAGATCTTTGAGAGCACTTGCGGCGGTCGCGTGATTCTGTCGATTAACGAGATCGGCGGCCTTAAGCACGATATCGAGGACTCCGAGCTGGCGGGCATTGTCCAGACGCTCGATGCCATGCGTCCTGACTACGAGGCCCTGGTGCATACGTTTGTGGACGACAACAGCTGCGGCGAGCGCCTGCATGGCGTGGGCGTGATTAGCAAGAAAGACGCGCTGGAGCTTTCGATGGTCGGTCCGTTTGGGCGCGCATCGGGCGTGGATTACGACGTGCGCATGTTTGACGACGGTGCCTATGCGGACTTGGCTGCGTTTGAGCCCATTGTTGCCACCGATGGCGACTGTTATGCCCGCTGCCAGGTGCGTTGTGCCGAGGTTACGCAGGCCATGGACATTATCAAGGAGCTTGTCGGCAAGATTCCGCACGACGGTATCGGCGGGCGTACCAAGCTCACGCCGGCCGACGGCGCGCGCGGCGAGGTTGTGATTGAACAGCCGCGCGGCGAGGCATATTACTATGTGCGCGGTAACGGTACCAAGAACCTGGACCGTTTCCGCGTGCGCACGCCGACGTCGCAGAACCTGGCTGGTTTGACGCATGCGCTGCAGGGCGTGCTCCTTGCCAACGTGCCCATGATTATCCTGACCATCGACCCCTGCATTAGCTGCACGGAAAGGTAGGCGCGGCATGAGTTTACTGACATTTGCCAAGACGGCCTTGGGCTCTATGGTCAAGCAGCCGGTAACGGTGTGCTATCCGCAGGAGAAGCTCGCGGCACCCGAGCGCCTGCGCGGGCATATAGTTAACGACATGAACGTGTGCATCTGCTGTGGCATGTGCGCGCGCCTCTGCCCGGCGGGCGCACTCGCGGTCGATCGCAAGGGCGGAACGTGGTCGATCGACCCGTATGCCTGTGTGGTGTGCGGCGAGTGCATCGAAAGCTGTCCTAAACACTGCCTGAGCATGGACACCGCCCGCACTTCGGTTGCGGCGGACAAGACTCCCGCGGTAGAAACCAAGCCGGAATAGCGTTGGAATAGAGTTGGAATAGGGGCCGG
>OLTD01000696.1_pt1 | contig 11345 bp, 7 predicted proteins | sample 1643231 | NCBI WGS metagenome assembly OLTD01 (sample SAMEA3136647, study PRJEB25190) | human gut metagenome | biome: human gut; feature: human-associated habitat; material: faeces | place: Austria | collected 2013
TCACGAGCGGGGGCTCCTATCTTTTTAGTGCCCTCGGATTGGGTCATAGTGTCTGCCGTAACGGGTCAGATGCTTGGTGGCGGAGCTGCCAATTGGACGGGCACGATCGACAAAACACCAACGTCTATCGGCAAGTACGAGGGCGCCCAAGCTAAGTACATGATTGGCCTTAGATCTGAGCCGATTCAGGATGATAAGGATGCTGCTACCGCGGCTGCGTCCCTCTTCATCACGGGCAACAGTTCCAACATCCACGGTGGCGGAATCATGACTAACGGAGACGTTGTCGCCGGCGATACCACGCAGGTGAGTGTGTATCCCAAGATGAAGCTCAACGGCACTAAGGCACTGACGGGCCGCGCGCTTGATGCGGGAGAATTCAAGTTCCAGCTCTTGAAGCAGAACAAGATAGGTCAGGTTCCTAGCTTTGATATTGATGGCAAATTGCAGCTCAATGGCTGCTCAAAAATTGGCGATGGGGTCACGAACAACGCTGACGGTAGCTTTGCCTTTGATTTGGGCAGGGTCTACTCCGATGGCCCGGTTGTCTACTACCTAGTTGAGGATCCCGGTGACAAGCCCGTTTCTGGTGTGACTTACGACAAGACTATCTACAAGATTGAGTTTGAAACAACGGTGGCCCAGACACAGGAGGTGCTGGACATTACTTACACCTACTACTCGGTTGATAAAGTAAAGGTCACTAATCTCAAGAAAAATGAGTCGAATACGATTATTCCGTCCGTCGGTAGCGATGTCTCCATTGAGATCACCGAAGGCAAAACCTTTACTAATGCATACACACCCAAGGGTTCCTGGATTCCCAAGGCGACTAAGGTCGTTGAGGGTGGCGAGATGAAGGCGTTTACGCTCGAGTTTGCGGATAACGAGGAGTTCAAAAACGCTCAAGAGGTAAAGACTCAGGCCAATGGCGGTAACTCTCAGACCCTGAACCTCGTCGAAAAGATTAGTTACAAGCTTGACGACCTCACCAAGGGCGCGGACTCTACGGGCCGTGGCGCTTCCAAGACCTTCTTTTACTACGTGCACGAGAAGGACGAACACTCGACCTATCCGCATTACAAGTTTGATCCTTCGGTCTATAGGTTCAAGGTTGTGGCAACGGATAAAGCCGAAGGAAACATCGACTGTGCGGTGACCTACAGGAAGGGAACCGTTAACTCCGAAGGTACGTGGGTAGACGCCGATACCAAGGACCATGAGTTCGCCGACGACTCCACCCCCACCTTCACCAACACCTACTCCACCTCTTTGCCCCTTTCTGGTATGTCGGGCGTCACGCTGACGTACCTTGCCGGCGCGGCGGTGCTTTGCGCTGCTGCAGCCTGGATGCACATTCGTCGCAAGGCGAATGCGAAGGGAGGCGAGCGTCGTGAATAAGAAAGTTTGCTCCTTCCCGATCTTGTTTGCGCTGCTTGCCCTCCTGATCGGCACCTGCGCGGTTGTGTTCCCCGCATCCGCGCAGGCCGCGCCGACCTCGAACGGTTCCATCACGGTGAGCGGCACCGTGGCGAGCAGCTACGACGCCTACCAGATCTTTAGCGCCAACGTCGTCGACGGCGACAGCGACGCCAAGATCGCCACCGATCTCGCCTGCGCAAGCGACGCCGTGCGTGATGCCGCGCTGCCTGTGCTGCACAGCGCCGGCATGCCCAATTCCCAGACCACCGCGCAGGAAGCTGCCGAGTGGCTCAACGCCGATTCCCACCTTACGAGCGCGCTGAGCGCACAGCTCGCTCGTTCCCTCCAGAGCTCTGACGCCGTGTCCGTGGCCCTTAACGCGGGCACGGCGGCCGACCTGCACTGCGGCTACTGGCTCATCGTCGCCGACGACGACGCCATCTCCCAGGACGAGGCCGGCACCGCGCCGGTCATGGCCCTGGTCGGCGGCGGCGCCGTCACCGTCAAGCCCAAGGCGGCGACCCCCAAGGTTGCCAAGCATGTGCTGGAGGACAGCACCGCCGCCTGGCAGAAGGCCGCCGACGCCACGGTCGCCGACGACCTGTACTGGCGCCTCTCTGCCACGGTCCCCGCGGGCCTCGCGGCCTACGACACCTATACGGTGCAGTTCGTCGACACCATGAGCGCGGGGCTCGACCCCTCCAAGGTCACCGCGAGCATGCGCGTGTACGTGGCGGTGGGCGCGGACGGTGGCTTCGACGCCGTTTCGGCTGGCAGGGACGGCCGCGCCGGCACCGACCCTGCGAAGGACTGGACCGACATCACGGCCCAGTGCAGGGTCTCGGTCGACGGTAAGACCTTTACCGTGCACACCGGCGACCTCATCGCCGCGCTCGGCGGGGCCGACGCCTTTACCGCGGGCGCCCGCGTGGTCGCCGTGTACAATGCGCCGCTCAACAGCGCATGCAACCACGGCATTGCCAAGGGAAACCCCAACGAGGTCTACCTGCGCTACCCGCGCTCTCCCTTTGCCGACCAGTCCGGCGACGCCGGCTTCACCCGCACGCCGAGCGACGATGCGTGCGCCTACACCTGGGATCTCGCGCTCACCAAGCGCGGCAGCGATGGCGACAAGCCGCTGCCCGGGGCGGTCCTGAGCATCGCCGACGACCGCGGCCGCACGCTAGCGGCTGACGGCACGTGGGATGCAGAGGGCAAGGCCACCGTCACCACGGGCGAGGACGGTCGCGTGACCGTCTCGGGCGTGGACTCGGGCAAGCTGGAGGTCCGCGAGCTCAAGGCGCCCAAGGGCTACACCGCCTTTGAGGGCACGCGCTCCGTGACGGTCAAGGCCGAGGGCCTGGATGTCGACCAGGTGGCCGCCGCCAAACCCAAGCTCACCATCACGGCCGACTCGCCCCTGCGCGCCGACAGCGCGGACGGGTCGACGGGCAGCCTGGGGGCGTCGCTCATCAACACGCCCACTGGCACACCCCCTAGCATTACCACCGGAGGCTTTATGCCCTCGACTGGCGATATGGCAATGTACGCCGCGGCCGCCGCAGCGGTCGCCGGAGCCGCGCTCATCGTGGTCGCGCTCCTGGTCAAGCGGGGAGGTGGCAGCCATAAAGAGTAGCTGGCAGCCCCACAGAGAGCGGGGCGAGACGTAACGAAGCAGATGCTAAGACACAGACAGATGATGAACGATCGAATGAGAACCAACCGGAAAACGGAGGAAAAGAAGATGAGCATGAGCAAGAACATCGCACGCCTGGCAGTAACCGCCGGCCTCACAGCAGCGCTGAGCTTTGGCGGCGTGATGGCGCCGGTGACCATGGCGTTTGCTGAGGGTACGACGGGCAGCATCACGATTAATCAGGTCGCCGAGGACAACAAGGGCAATACGTTCAAGGCCTATCAGATCTTTAAGGCAAAAGTCGTTGACGAGAAAGACAACGGCAAGGTTGCTTCCGATATTGAGTGGGCAAATAATGCTATCGGCTCCAAGGTGACCACTGCCATTACGGAATCAGCTGAGTATAAGGCACTTGTGGAGAAAGACCCCGCCAGGGGGCTCAAGAAGGGTGCCTCTGCTTCGTATGTGGCCGAGTGGCTTTCTCAAAATGTAACGGGTACCACCGCTAGCACGGCAAACAACAACGGTACGCGTGTCGCTCCTGGCGACGTGCTGTATTCGATTGCTAAAGCTGTAGCTGAAGACGGGGAGGCTGCGGGCAGCTCCTTTAAGGCAGGCGAGCAGTGGACGCGCCCGAGCATTAATGGCGATGGCTATTATCTCTTCGTGTCTGATAGTCTTACGACTCCGGCCAAGCCGAACACTGGTACCTCTCCGATCTTCGCTCTCGTTGGCGGTGATCCCGTGACGGTTACCGAGAAGACCAGCATCCCCACGGTCGAAAAGAAGATTCTCGATGACACTGCTGGGCTGGATGCTGCCAATGCCGAAGAGGGCAACTGGAAGGATAGCGGTGATGCTTGGATCGGACAGGAAATCGACTACAGGCTGACCGGTCGCGTTGCGGACAATATTGCCTCGTACAATACCTATTACTATGAATTCCAAGATACGCTGAGTAAGGGTCTTAAGGTTGTAAAGAACTCCGATGGCTCGCCGAACGGTTTGCATGTCTATATCGTTGATAACGGCAGCAAGAAAGAGGTTATACCAGACGCTGACAAGGGTTACACGGCGACTGTGACCCCCGGTGAGACTGAGCTCCTTAATGCTTCTTTTAAAAATCTTAAGACGGTTCAGACTACTAAAGGAGAACCGATTGAAGTTGGCGCCGCTTCCAAAGTGGTCGTGACCTACAAGGCCCAGCTCACCAGCGATGTTGAATACAAGGCTGACGGTACCACCAATGAGGTCAAGCTTGTCTATTCCAACAATCCCATGACCGATGATAAGGGCACTTCTGAGTCGGACAAGGTCACTGACTACGTCTTTGGTCTCGATGTCACTAAGACTGACGCTGACCCGAACAACGCCAAGGCCGAACTCGTTGCGCGTTTTAAGGTCAAAATGACCAAGGAGGGGAACACCGATATTCCCGGTGGTGGTAAATGGCTGACGCAGGAAGGCGGACTCGCCAGCAGCGAAAATGATGCCGGAGTGTTTACGACCGAAACTAACAATGAGGTCTTTATCCCCGGTCTTGTGGAAGGCGAGTATCAGATTATCGAGAGCGAGGCGCCCGCGGGGTACAACACCATCGACCCAATTACCATTACGGTGAAGCCTAAGTACGACACGACCGGCAAGCTGACGGATCTCGTTGTGGATTCTGGATCCGATATGGCCATTGTTGAGCATAAAGCGAAACTGACTTCGACCAAGATCCCCCTCACCATCAAGAACAAGAAGGGTTCCAACCTCCCGCTCACCGGCCTTAACGGTGTGACCTTCACTTGGATTGCTGGTGGCGCGGTGCTGTGCATTGGCGTGGCGCATCTCATCCGCAGCCGTAAGCAGGCTGAGGAGTCCGAGCAGGAGTAACGCTCGCTCACCCATCCCTTTGGCAGGTGGGATGTGATGGCCATGAGACTTGCGGACACTTTTCTCGTCCATCCACGTTCTTGCTTTGCCATTCTCTTTTCGGGGCAGACTCCGTACTGGAGTTTGCCCCGTTTTTTGGACAACGCAGCCAGCCTCCATCGTCCGATGCGGGCTCGTTCGTCATCGCGTTTCTTGACTCGTATGAGGTTCGGATTAAGGTCCGTAGGCGCACGCGCGGTGCGGACGGTAGAAGGCAGTTGCGCCGCAACAAGCGCAAATAAGAATGCCCGGGGGTCGGATCCCGGGCATTTAACTAAAGCTGAAAACTAGGCTACCCGCGCTCTCGTACACTTACGCGGGATGCGTCGTTTCCTATTGACATTGTATCCCGAATCGCCCCACCGATTCGGGACATTTTGAAAACTCAAATGCGGGCTTAGGCACGAAGGGAATCTCGTCAATTCCGAGAATTATGTATAATTCCAATATAAACTGGAATCAAACGAAAACGATGGAAATGAACGAAGCGCTAATTTACTTACAAGAAGCACTAGGCCTCTCCGCCAAGACCAAAACTTGGCCTGGATCCGCACGCTTGCCGCTGCATCTGCGGGCGATTGAGGTCCGCGCTGTTGACGCAAACGGTTTTTCGTTTTTGCTTGCAAGTTTGCCTACTGGCGTCGGGCTTCCCGAGGCTAAGAGAGTCTATAGTCAGCTAGCCTTGCGCGCGGAGACTCCTGTTGTCGTTTCGTTTCCTGATGCCGATGCACGTCAGCGCAAAGCATTGGTCGCACAAGGGATTCCCTTTGTCTGCCCGGGTAGACAGGCTTTTCTTCCATTTATGGGCACGGCCTGCACGGAGAGGGGCGGTGCCTGGTTTCGCAATCATGCGACCAAGATGTCACCCAACGCACAGGCTGCCGCAATCTGGGGAGCAGCCCAGGAGCCATATCGTCCCTATGACCTTTGTCGTGCGCTTGGGATCTCGGCAAGCCGTGCGAGTGAGGCCATAACCGAGCTTGTCGACAGGGGTCTCGCGAGGCGCGAACGTTGCGAGCGACGTGTCGTCGTGTTCCCTGTTGCCGTTGATCTTTTGCTCAGCGAGCACATGGCAGAGCTCTCCTCGCCTGTCTCGAAGGTCTTTTTTGCAAGGAAGACGCCGAAGATCGACTATCTTGTTGACGCCGGGGAGACGGCGCTCGCCGCGCGTTCGATGCTCGCTGCACCGGGCATGGAACAAAAGGCCGTCTTAAGAAGTACATGGCGTCAACTGAGCGACCTCGAAGTCGCAGACGGGGAGTTGCCGGATAACGAGACGGCGATGATCCAAGTGTGGCGCTATGCGCCCGTGTTTGCCGGCTCCTCCCGTGTCGACGACATTTCGCTTGCGCTATCTTTGGCGGCAATCGACGATGAGCGAATTCAGCTCGAAGTCGATCGCATGTTTGGAAAGGAATATCCATGGCAAGAAGCGCTGTAGAAGGTCTCCAAGAATTTGGACCGTAGGCGGCGTTTCGGTCCTAGCTGCGTTGTCCGGCGTGGAAGCTCGCTAATCGGCTATTATTTGTTTAGACAACTTGAGTTGTAGAGGAGTGACCGGTGATGGTGCAGGGCGCCAAACATATGAAGAGCAATAACGCCGCGGCCAACGGTGGCTCAAGCCCTCAGCCCAAACCTCAACCAAAGCCCAAGCGCCGTCGCAAGCGGCTGCCGCGCTGGGCCGACCGGCTCATCACCATCGTCATCATCCTTATTGGCGTGGGCCTTATGACCTGGCCGTGGATCTTGGACCGGCTCGAGGCCTCGGGCGTGTTCAACCAGATCAGCACCGTGTCCAGCACCGTTGACGCGCTGTCTGCCGAGGAGCGCGAGCGCATCCTGCTCCAGGCGCGCTCCTTTAACGAGCAGCTGGCGGGCGAGGCCACCGAGCTTCCCGCCGACCAGATCGAGCCCTACGCTCAGCAGCTTATCTTTGACCGCGACCCCATGATGAGCTGGGTCGAGATTCCCTCCATCGACGTGAGCATGCCCATCTACCACGGCACGAGCGAGGAAGTCCTTATGGCGGGCGTCGGCCACCTGGAGGGCACGAGCCTGCCGTTGGGCGGCACCTCGACGCATTGCGTGCTCACCGCGCACTCGGTTATGCGCAACCTGAGCATGTTCGACGACATTCACTCGCTGGAGCCCGGCGACCTGGTGCTGCTGCACACCATGAACAAGACGCTCGCCTACAAGATGGTGGACTCCGAGGTCGTGCTGCCCGAGGAGATGGAGTCGCTGACCATCGAGCCCGGCGCCGACAAAGTGACGCTCGTCACCTGCACGCCCTACGGCGTGAACGACCATCGCCTGCTGGTGCATTGCGTGCGCACCAAGTACAACAAGAAGGACGTCGACAAGCAAAAGTCGCTGGCCGGCCGCCACTGGGGCAAGCGCGAGTTTGCCGTGCTCATCGTGGTCGTGGCCATTGTGCTGTTGCTGCTGGACATCGTGATCCACGCGGTCCGCAAGCGTCGCAAGGCCAAGGCCTCGGCATAGGACATCGTTCAGAACCGCCACGGTGGGGACAGGCACCTTTGCGGTGGTCGGGACTTCCAAACCATCACAACATTCGATGAAAATCGCGATTTTGGCGAAAAACGTCGAATGTTGTGATGCTTTTCGTTGTGGACGGGACGGTTTTCGCTACGGACGGCGCGGTTTCGCTGCAGAACTGCCAGCCCGCCGCCTGCCAGCCCGCCGCCCTCGTTACGTTTTCGCTGCATTTAGGTAAAGCACCTGCTCCAAGCGGCGTTGCCTTGTATACTAGAGCGGTTTAACTTTTATGCGGAAGGGAGCGCCTATGGCACTCAGCGAGAAAGACGTGCGCGGCATCGCCGAGTACGCAAAGATCGCACTGACCGATGACGAGCTCACCCAGATGACGTCCTACCTGAACGACGCCGTCCAGATGCTCGAGCCCGTCTTGCAATATGACTTGCCCGACGTGGAGCCCACGTTCCATCCCATCGGAAGCCTGTCCAACGTGATGGGTGATGACCTGCGCGAGCCCGAGCGCGACCTGCCGCTCGACGTCGCACTCGAAAACGCCGGCAGCGCGCGCGACCGCTACTTCCGCGTGCCGTCCATTTTGGGAGAGGGGGAGAGCGAGTAATGGCGCTAAGCTTCGATTCCCTTACCGCCGCCCAGATCGCCGCGGGCGTTGCCGCCGGCGACTTTACCGCTACCGAGGTGGCCAAGGCCTCTCTTGCCGCCATCGAGGCGCGCGAGGGCGGGGTCCAGGCATTCCTGCAGGTGGCGCCCGAGCTTGCGCTCGAGGCCGCCGCGCGCGTGGATGCCGACCGCGCCGCAGGCAAGCCGCTGCCCCCGCTCGCGGGCGTGCCGCTGGCCATCAAGGACAACATGAACCTCGTGGGCACGCGCACCACCTGCGCTTCCCGCATGCTCGGGGACTACCAGAGCGTCTACACTGCCACCTGCGTCCAGCGCATGCTCGATGCCGGCTGCCTGCCCATGGGCAAGGCCAACATGGATGAGTTTGCCTTTGGTAGCTCTACCGAGAGCTCGGCCTTCCACCGCACCAACAACCCCTGGGATACCGAGTGCGTGCCCGGCGGCTCCTCGGGCGGCTCCGCTGCAGCCGTCGCCGCGGGCGAGGTCGCGCTCTCGCTGGGCTCGGACACCGGCGGCTCCATCCGCCAGCCGGCGTCGCTGTGCGGCGTGGTGGGCTTTAAGCCCACGTACGGCGCTGTGAGCCGTTACGGCGTGGTTGCCTTTGGCTCGTCGCTCGACCAGGTGGGGCCCTTTGGCCGCACGGTCGAGGATGTCGCGCTGGCCATGAACGCGCTTACCGGCGCGGGCCACGATCCGTACGACTGCACCAGCCAGGATTGCGCCGTCGACTTTACCGAACATCTCAACGACAGCATCGAGGGCAAGCGCGTGGGCATTATCCCCGCGTTTATGGAGGCCGAGGGCCTGACGCCCGAGGTCAAGGCTGCTGTTCAGCGCGCCGCCCAGGAGTTGCAGAACCAGGGCGCCGAGCTGGTCGAGGTCGACCTGCCGCACCTGGATGCCGCCATCGCCGCCTACTACGTTATCGGCCCGGCCGAGGCATTCTCCAACCTGGCCCGCTTCGATGGCATTCGCTACGGCTATCAGGAGGAGGGCTGCGCCAACCTGTCCGACCAGAGCTCGCTTTCGCGTGCCCACGGCTTTGGCGCCGAGGCCAAGCGCCGTCAGATGCTCGGCGCTTACCTGCTGAGCTCGGGCGTGTACGACAAGTACTACTACGCTGCACAAAAGGCCCGTACGCTCATCACGCAGGACTACGACGCCGCGTATGCCAAGGTGGACACCATCCTCATGCCCGCCTCGCCGCGCACGGCCTTTAAGTTTGGCGAGATCAGCGACCCCACGCAGATGTATCTCTCCGACCTGTACACCATTTCGCTCAACATCTGCGGCAACGGCGGTATCTCGGTGCCGCTGGGCCTGGGCGAGGATACTCAGCTGCCCGTTTCTGCCCAGCTGGTGGGACCTGCCTTTAAGGACCGTCAGCTGCTCACGTTTGCCCGCGCCCTGGAGCGCGGCTTTGCCGATGCCGCCACGGGTGCGCCCGTGCTTTCCGTCGCACCCGATTTTGCCGGGAAGGGAGGCGAGCTGTAATGAAGGAGCTTTCCGAGGTCCTGCAGGATTGGGAGGCCGTGATCGGCCTGGAGATCCATACCGAGCTCACCGCACTCGATACCAAGATGTTTTGCAACTGCAAGCTCAGCCACGATGACGAGCCCAACGCCAACGTGTGCCCGGTGTGCCTGGGCCTGCCCGGCGCCCTGCCGGTGCCCAACAAGCGCGCCATCGAGAGCATCGTCAAGGCCGGCCTCGCCACCAACTGCGAGATCCAGCGTCACTCGATGTTCTACCGCAAGCACTACTTCTATCCCGATATGGCCAAGAACTTCCAGACCACGCAGGGCCCGGTCGCCTTTGCCATGTACGGCCACCTGGACCTGGACGTGACCGGTCGCGGTGCCGCCGAGCGCCCCGATTGCGCGTTTGGCGAGGCCGAGGCCCAGAGCCTGGCGAGCGCCTCGGCCAACGCCGAGGGCCTGTCCACGTCCATGACGTCGACCATGCGCGAGGGTAACCAGCGCGCCGGTCACCTGGCCAGCTACGACGCGTCCAACCTGCAGATGCCCGAGCGTCGCGAGGACGGTTCCTACACGGTGCCCATTCGCATTCTGCGCATCCACATGGAGGAGGACGCCGCCAAGATGGTCCACGTGGGTGGCGCCGAGGGCCGCATTACCGCCGCGGCCGAGTCGCTCGTCGACTACAACCGCTGCGGCACGCCTTTGATTGAGCTCGTGACTGAGCCCGACTTGCGTACGCCCGAGGAAGCGCGTCTGTTTATGGAGAAGCTCCGTCGCATCTTTGTGACGCTGGGCATTTCAGACTGCTCCATGGAGAAGGGTTCCATGCGCTGCGACGGCAACGTGTCGCTGCGCCGCCGCGGCGAGACCAAGCTGGGTACCAAGACCGAGCTCAAGAACCTCAACTCGTTTAAGAGCCTGCACGATGGTCTTGCCTACGAGATCTGCCGTCAGGCCGAGGTGCTCGAGGAGGGCGGAATCATCTATCAGGAGACCCGTCACTGGGAGCCCAGCCGCAAGCGCACCGTGGTCATGCGTGTGAAGGAGACGGCCGACGACTATCGTCTGTTCCCCGATCCCGATCTGGCGCCGTTCGATCTGGACGATGAGTTCATCGACCGCTGCCGTGGCGAGATCCCCGAGCTGCCCGATGCCAAGCGCGCCCGTTTTGAGGCCGACTTTGGCATTAAGGCTGCCGATGCCGAGCAGATTGCCGGCGACCCGGAGTTTGCCGAGTTCTTTGAGGCCGCCGCTGCCGGTATGGCTGGCAAGGAGGCTCAGACGGTCGCAAACTTGCTGGTGAACGAGATGATTGCCTACCTTAAGGGCGCGGGCGTGTCGCTCGCCGAGTCCGGCATCGCGCCGGCTCAGGTGGCGGCACTCGCCAAGCTGCTGGCGACCGATGCCATCAGCTCCAACCAGGCGCACGAGGTCTTTGAGGCCATGGCCCAGACCGGCGACGACCCCAACAAGATCGTCGACGAGCGCGGTATGCGTCAGGTGAGCGATGCCGGTGCGTTGCAGCCGATCGTAGACGAGGTGCTGGCTAACTGTGCCGATCAGGCGCAGCAGTACCGCGACGGCAACCAGAAGGTTATCGGCTTTTTGGTGGGTCAGTGCATGAAGGCAAGCCGCGGCAAGGGCAACCCGAAGCTCTTCAACGAGTTGCTGAGAACGTCGCTCTCGTAAGCGGGAACCGAGGGGCCGGGCGCAGGGCCTTGCCTCTCAATTTCGGACAGTCCTGACTC
>OLTD01000702.1_pt1 | contig 11201 bp, 13 predicted proteins | sample 1643231 | NCBI WGS metagenome assembly OLTD01 (sample SAMEA3136647, study PRJEB25190) | human gut metagenome | biome: human gut; feature: human-associated habitat; material: faeces | place: Austria | collected 2013
CGGTTCCAACAATAGCAAAACCCTGCAAAAGCAGGGCTTTGTCTACAGTCTGAAAGATGGTGCATAGCACCATCTTTTCATGTATTACAGAAGAATATAAAAAACTTAAGTACCTTACAGATATATGCTACTCTGGTTTGGTGAGATAGTCATATTCTTTCGGAAAGGTAATGGTATCCCAGTCGATTTTTTTGGCCTTATAAACTAATTCCTGATAAGGGGAAGCTGAATTTTTTCGACGATATGTAGCGATTACCTGCTGTGAAATTTTAGTAACTGTGCGAATATCTGTATTCAGTACTGTATTTGGCACATATTCAGCACGATGAGTTTTTACAAAACCAAGGCAGGCTTTTACGCCACCAGCTAATTTTTCTGTATATAATTTTGGATTGCATCCGTTAAAATCTCCAACCATTTTAGCTGATATATTTTTAAGCATAAGTTGTGGAAGAATTTCAAGTTTTAACTGAGTAGTTCCATCAGATGCGAAGGAAAAATCTTCAGGACTTAATTTATGGTTTAAACAGCGCTTGTAAAAATCAGTAGCAGTAGTGCCATCAATTAATTTAATGCCTGTAAGGTGAAGAAAATTATATGGATAAAAACTTACTTCCAGAGAAGAAATATGTTTATGCTTGTCTTTTAAAATAAATAAGAGCTGATAGCCATTGAGATTTTCTTCGTATTTGGCAGCACAATCTATAATGATAGAAATGGCCTGCTGTTTGTTGTATTTTGTCATATTATGACCTCTGCAATATGTATAAAATATTTAAAGGGAGATTACAATACCGTAGCATTGTGCATCTCCCTTATAGACTGATTTTTCTGTTGTCCGCCAACACTCCAGCCCATATGTCTGGCTTTGCTTTCAGGTTTTTCTGTTGCCTGCCAACTCTCCGATTCATGTTCGGCTTTCGTTTCGGATTTTAGGTGTCAGCCACACCAACAGGATGTCGCCTGTTTTCCTATTCATAGTATATGCGAAAAAATGAATTTAGTCAACGGAGAAAGTGAAAAATAATTTGGAAAATTTTTTATCGAGATTTTTAACGGAAACAAGAATGTTCTTGTGATGTTTCGTGCAGAGATTCCTGTATATGTGGATGATTAAGAATGATATCCACATTGGAGCATACTGTACGAAGTTCACGTTCATATTCACGCCGGGAGTTAAATTCATCTCGCTGTACTGTCTGCAATTCTGTTAAACGACTCTTTTCCTCACGCAACATTTTCAGAGTAGGGAGTTTTTTGCCCTGTGCTTTTTCTTTGAGTATTCGGAGAGAAGACTCATAAAGGGTGAGTTCTGCCCGGTGATCTTCATAAAATTTTTCTTTATTTCGACTTTTTCGGTAATCGAAATAGATGGATTTATTGGCAAGGTACTGTCCGGTGTAATGAATCTGTTCATTTATACTTTTTAAAGAGTCATCTGTGGATTTCAGAGTATTTCTGGCATCAGTGCTTTGGGCAGAGGCATTGGAAAGGGCAGTATCTAAATCTTCCTTGCTCTGGAAACCATGTTCCTGTACATAGGCAACTGTCTGAGCCATCATCTTAAGATTAGACAGCTTTACTTTTTGTGCGTATGCCTGACTTTGCTGTGCCTTGATACAGTGCTGTAAATCTGTTACAAGTCGTAAATCAGATTTTATAAAAAGGAAAGAGTGTGTAGTTTCGTCAGTTTGGACAGAAGCTGACGATTTTGACTTTTCTGAAAAATCTGTAACTGGTCTGTCAGTAGAATGTGACTTTTCTGCGTGTTGCTTGCTGGAGTTATCCTGGAATACCTGCAGAAGATGATTTTCTTCATAAAGCGTTCCAAGATTTCTTCCGGTGATGTATTTTTGACGATTAGGATGCAGGTAGCTGTATCTGCCACGACTGACTTTAAATGTAATATTATATTTTTCAGACAGCAATCTGGAAAATTCTTCTTGTGATGTTGCCTGTGAAGCAACCGTATCAATCGCATCACGAAGGTATTGCTTCTCTGTTTGAAAGGTCGTCTGTCTTGGAGTAAGTCCTTTCTTTTTCAGTTCTGCATTGTGTTCATCGAGCTTTTTTTGACCTCTGCGTTTTGCCCAGTATTCTTTTTCAGATATTTTTCTTTCAGCAGGTGTCAGAAGATCTACCTGGTTTAGTCCATTGGAATGACACATATCCATAACTTTTTGTTTTAAGTAAATTCGGTATCTGTCAGAAAGATGATGTTTGTATCCAGCTTTTGAATCCCGGTCAAATTCCATATAGGGCTGTGGCTCGGTATCATACTTTCGCACACTGTTGATTACAATATGTACATGAATATTTCCACTGCCATTATGACCATCAGTGTGGGTGCAGACAAGAGCCTGGTGCCCAGGAAAATTCTCTCTGGCATATTCTACGCCAAGTTTCTGTGCCTGCTCTCCGGTCAGACCATGTTCTTCCTGATCTTTAGGATCAAAGCTGATGATGTAGTGATGCGACTTAATCTCATTAAAAGACTGATTTTTGTGAAAGAAAGCGTTAGTTTCCCGACATTCCGCATCAAATGTAAACGGATCACAGTTTATACCATCCAGATAATATTCTTCACGAAGAAACATATTCCCATTATCATCAAGAATTGGTTTTTGCGTATATTCATCATGTTGGAAAATCAGATAGCGTTCAGCTTCTCCATAGTCGGCATTCTTGCTTGCAATATGTTTCAGGATTGCCATATTAGTTTTCTCCTGTGTTATTTCTATTATTTGCATTGACAGTGGTAAAATCTCCAGCCAGTTTTATTACTTCGTATTTTAATTTATAAATTTCAGCAATGCTCTTTTTGATTTCGTTACGCATTTCCTGGGAATGGAGTCCACCAGTATTAAAGTAACGAGCTATTTGGTTCAGATTGCTACCAATCTTTCCAAATTCAGCAATTAATTTCTTTAACTCCGATAGATCTGCCACAATTTCATATTTCACAATTACTTTTTTATTTGTTATCTGTTTACGGACATACTCTGCTAACGGGAGGCTTGCTGCTTTTGCATTTTCTGCAATTATTTCATATTCAGTATTGGTGAGACGGAGCATGATATGACGAGTATGCCGTAAGTTTTTATCTTTTTTAGGTCGTGCCATTTTATAGTTCCTTTCAAAATAAAGATATTTCTATATATAAAGCCGATTTGAAAATATCAGGCGGTAACACAATAAAAATATTTATGGATTTTTCGTGATAGATATGATCACGATGCGACTGTTTTTTTACAGGAGCCAAGTATGCATATTAGTGAAAACTGTATTATCTGAGGGTATGGGGAGCAGAATCCCCATCAAGATTGCCAGATAGTCGAAAGTCACGAAGTGAGTTTTGAGTTACTCAGGCGAAACTTGCTCTTAATTTGTTACAGTAAAAGTACAGATTATTACAGTTATTTATTTATATAAATTTTGTCTGTTAAAATAAATATGTAGATAAGAAATAGGGTAGGATTTTATAGAGGAAGAAAAATGAAAGCAGTAATACCAGCAGCTGGAGAAGGAAAAAGATTTAATAAGGATTCTACTTATATGCATAAATGTCTTGTACCAATTAATGGTAAAGCTTTATTGCTATACACTTTGGAAAACCTTACAAATATAAAAGAAATAACGGAATGTATAGTTATTATTGGAGAGAATCATGAAAAGATTATAGATACTATTGGAACAAAAGTTAATGATACGCCGATTTTGTTTTGTAAACAAAAACAATCTGTAGAGAAATATTATGATGTATTTTATAAAAAGGGAATTTTATTACAGAAAAATAGCAATTTGTATGTTCTTGTTCAAAGCGTTATATATTTAGTAGGATTTAGTTTGGTGATTTATTTTGCAGGAACTGATTTAGCAAATGGTAGGATAACAGTTGGGCAATTTACTATAATATTTACATATATGGGGATAGCTCTCAGTAATACAAATCTGATATTGACCTTTGGGCAAACATATCAAAACACAAAAACTTCATACAATAGAATAAAAGAATTATATCAATTAGAACTGAGAGAAGATGGTTTATTAAAAAAAGAAACAGTTAACTTTATTGAAGCAAAGGATATTTCTTATATTTTTGAAAATGGAAATGGATTAAATAAAATTTCAGCTGATTTTCAAAAAGGTAAAAGATATCTTATTTGTGGATCAAATGGTGCAGGAAAAACAACATTTATTAATATTTTAATAAGACAGTATAAAAGTCTTTCTGGAGATATATTCATTGATAATATCAATATAAAAAAAATTAATTATGAACAATTACGTTTAAACTGTTTTTCTGTAATGAATCAAGAACAGAAGTTTCCTTCTGTATCTGTAGTTGAGTATATAAACCTATCAAATAATACAGAGTATTCTACTCGTGAAATAATTGATAGATTAATTATGAAAGATATGTACAATATAGCTATGGATATACACGAGGTGTTAGAAAAGGAGACTCAAAATATCAATATGCTGTCTGGTGGTGAAAAACAAAAAGTGGAATTGGTAAAGACCATATTAAAAGATGCGGATGTATATTTTTTTGATGAACCAACAGCACATTTGGATCAAGAGTCTCGAGATGAATATTATCAGTATTTAAAAAAACAAAAAGATAAAATTATTGTTGTAGTTTCACATAATAGTCAAGAGAGGCAATATTTTGATGTTATATATGAAGTATGAGTTTCCAATTTGACAAATTTAATATTTACAAAAATGTTTGAATTATCGATAAAAAGATGGTATATTGAAATAAAAATGAGTTTTATACTGGATAAAATTGAAAGCTTTATTTGTTCTTGGAGGAAGAAGTTAAGAAAAGTGCTATTAGAAAAGTATTGTTTTGAATTGTAAACTTTTATTTCTTACAAAGTGTGAGGTGATTATGATGAAAGATGTTATAGTTGAGCTACTTATAATGGCTTTTTTTCTACTTATAGGTTGTTTATTATTTAATGGAAGAGGCGGATGTTTTATACCGATATACAATGCACTCTCAGAAAAAGAACAGAATAGCTATAACAAGAAAGTGCTTTTCAAAGGAGTGGGCATATGCTATTTGGTATGTTCAATGTCTGTAGGATTAATGATTATCAGTAAATTATTTGAGGTTGTATGGTTGCCATATATTTCAGCTATAGTTATAGTTATAAGTGTTGTACTACTCAACATATGGATGTGTTTGAGTAAAAATATAAGAAACTATAAATGAGCAAGTTCGTGATTTTTCATAAAAGAAAGACACCTTAGAGTATGAAAATTTTTTGTGAAATAATGTTTAGAAGGTTCTTCTATGATAAATAAATGTCATTAGGAGAGCCTTTTTCTGTTACACGGTCTAAGGCTGCCAGGGCTTTTTTCGTCAGACGCCTGATAAATGGTCTTCAGGTCCGTGTCAAATGTTTTCCTGTCCTTATCAGGGACATATTTTAAGGTGTTTCTTACCTGGTGCACGATACAGCACTGATATTCGATTTTAGGGAAAACTGCAGCAATAGTTTTTTTGATGCCGGTTAAGCCATCTGCGCGGATGACCAGTACATCTTTTTCGCCCCGGTTTTTCAGCTCGTTCATAACAGAAAGCCGGTATTTTGCACTTTCATTATCACCCACACTAATAGTCAGAACTTCCTTCTTTCCTTCTGTGTTAATTCCCAGAATTACGTAAGCTGCAAGCTTTCGGATCACGCCGTTGTCCCTTACAGAGTAGAGGATCGCATCGATGTAGAGAATGGGATATACTACGTCCAGCGGTCGGTTCTGCCAGTCTTCAATCTGTAGCAGGATCTTATCGGTCGCATCAGAAATAAAGCTTTCCAAAGTCTCAAATCCATATATATCCTCGATAGTTTCTGAAATCTGCCGGATAGTCATTCCCTTGGCATACATGGAAATGATCTTCTGGTCGATATCGGAAATGTCTTTCTGACGTTTCTTTACTACCTGTGGCTCGAATGTTGATTTGCGATCCTGCGGCATTTCGATTTCCATAGAGCCGTACCGGCTGTTGACCTGTTTACGTTTATAACCATTGCGATAATCATCATTATCTGAGTGCTCTGATTTTTCATAGCCGAGATGATCATCCATTTCTGCTTCCATCTTTCCTTAATGGTACCGCCCAAGAGATCTTTGAGTGCGTCCTGAATATCTTCAGCAGATTGGATATCATACTCTTCAAGGAGCTGATGGATAATATTTCGTTTTCCCTCTGTCATTTATACTCGATGTACAGGTTTCTTTTGTCTTGCCATAATAAAAGGCCTCCTATGATTTTAATATTTTATCATAGAAGACCTTGATGATGTTTATTTTACAGAGATTTTTTCACCGGCTCGCTTTTTGAACAATATATTCTTAACAAATCAATTTACATGTAATTTTTTAATTCGCTTAATAAAATTCTCGCAACTTCCATATTTTTCACTGTTTGTTATAAGGTCAATACCTATAATGAGTAAATTCTTTCTAAATGCAATGTTATTACCTTTTTCATCCATAATTGACACCTCTTTTGCTAATGCAATGCCAATAGTTCTTCGTATAATTTCAGTTCCGGCATATGCAGCACTATCAATCATTATAGTTTTATAATTTTTTGGTATTTTTTCTGATAAATCTTTTTCGAAGGTTGATAATATATTGTAAATTATTTTAATAATAAACAAACAGTATTCTTCATTATTTGTCAAATGAAATAAATAATCAATTATTAAATTTGCCAAAAGACATCCAAGATCAAACCCTATTGGTCCCCAACAGGCGAATTCTGGGTCGATTACTTTTACTTGATCATTATTTACCATAAATGAACCCGTGTGTAAATCTCCATGAATAATAGATTGTTCCTCATTTTCAAAAACTTCCCGTAAACTTTCTACTTTAGCGTTCAATCTATCATTATGATATATGTGTTCTTTTACCCAACTTTCTAATTCAGCAGGAACTTTATTTCTCTTTTTTATATTATTGTACGGTTCGATAAAAATAAGTTGCTTTGTTAATTCTGACAACCTATTTCCTCGAAACTTATATCTGAGTTTTTCTAGTTTATCGTTTGGGTTAAATGTTGCATTTTCAATTAATACGCAACGTAAATACATTGATATATTATCAGAAATACATTGGTATTTTTTCATAGAAATAAGAGCTTCTCTCAAACTACAATAATCTACTAAATCTTCCATAACGATTATTCCAGCTTGAGGATTTGCATATAAAATCTGCGGCGAAAAATTTGATTTTTTTACTGTTTCTAAACTATAATAGGAATATTCAAAATAACTCCTGGAAATATCCAATAGTATATCTTTAGATATTCTACTTTCATATTGTGCAACTTTTATTATAATGGATTTTTGGGTTCCTATTTCTTTTATCCTATAGATATAATTTAAATTGCCATCGCCAATTTCGCTTATGAGAACTTTGTTACTTTTAAATGAAATTTGTGGTAATACACTATCAATAATATCCTGAATATGATTATTTGGCATTTTTATCCCCCTTTTTAATATATCGTTTTCTATTTCCAAATACCTAGAAGTATTAACATTTTGTAGTTGCATATAAATTTTTACAATTTTTTCATCTTTAAATTTTGTAAATGACGTGATTTGATTTCTTGGCGATATTTTTTTGCAACATACAATACTTCATTATTTTTCAATTTTAATTGATCACATTTAATGCTGGCAATTTCTGTCAGGTTTACAATGCAAGATATATGAATAGCTGCAAATTTCGATGGATTTAACTGTTCCCAAATTTTTTCCAATGTGATATTACATTGATAAACTCTTGCATCAGTTGTATGGATAAAGGCTTTTCTTCCTAACTTTTCAATATATAGAATAGATTGACATAATATACTATAGTTACATTTGCGATAACTGAATAAAAATAGCCTTTTAGTTCTGTATAAATAATTAAATGCGTTATATAATGTTGTGCTAAATTTATTGTAAGTTAAAGGTTTTAGCAAAAAAGCAAATGTAAAAACTTCGAAAACATCAAAAACGCATTTTGCATCATTTGATACAAAAATAATCAAAGCTTCTTGAGAATCTTCACGTAATTTTCTGGCCACTTCCAACCCCAACATGTCTTCCAATTCTATGCTTAATATATATATGTCAAAGTTTTCATGGTGTTGTGTTTGATACTTATATAATTCTTTTGCGTTTTCAAAAACTTCATAATCAAAATTAAAGAATTTTATATTCTCCAAGTATTTTTCCATTTGTTCGATATCATTTAATGATTTATCACAAATAGCTAAATGTAACATAAAGTTTATCATCTCCATCCATAATATGAATATTCTTGCGTCAAGAAACCTTGATTCCGGCGTAGTGGAAACCAACTTTGATTGGCTTGATTACCTATAATAAGAAATAGAGCCTATGTCAAGCCCAGAGCCGCTTTGCGGGGCGTTAGCCGACTTTACATTGGTAACTTGTATTCTATATACTTGCCAATCGGTTTCCTAATCACCGGACAGCATGGACATCCAAGCCGGAATATTCAATAATATAACGATTATAGATATTGCATTGGTGAAATATCTTGCAATTTATTGATAAAATATACACTTATACAAAATCTAACTCTTTAATATAATTTCGAAAATTTTAATGCTTACACTATAATAATACTTTTATAATATGTTGTTTTTTCCTTGATGTAATAATATCGAATAATCATGACATTTTTACATAGTAAGGAAGTGGGGAGATGTATAGGAGAAGAAAATAGAAATGTTTCCAAAGATGAACTTGCAGATATAATTTACACAAGTATTTATTTGGAGTCCATTCGGTTTGTATGGTTGTATAATTAATTAATAAAAATAGTAAGATAATCGAGAAAATGATCTTGTTTATCTTACTATTTATATTGTTATGGTAAGGTTATGCTTTCTAAACCCATATTTTTGGTTGCTTCCCAAAATGTAGCCTTAGAAAAGAAATAAAACATCTGTTAGTGATGCGACAAGGGAGGCCGATCAAATTAGCATTGACAGTCTATCATATACAACATGGAATTGTAAATAACATATAGGATAAGGGTATTAGAATTTATAATATATTTAAAATTCAAAAGTACATATATAATTTTTGAGAGATATGCAAATTTAGAATATAAATATGGAAATAGATATTTTGAGTGTAGTGTGGTGGATATTATGTAAATGTAGTAGAAAAAATGCAAAGAAGATAGAAAGAATATATAGACCCGTTTACGAGTGAGCCAGTGAAAAAAATGAGCCTAGAGCGTGTTTGAAAAATCATTCCCGCAATCTGTACGCCCCACTTTGTGGTATATTTTGCCCGAATTCGGTTATCGTAGCCCGCTACGATGCCCTCATCCGAACAAAATCTCCTACAAATTGTGACGCACATCTTGCAGAAAGCCTTTTTCAAACACGCTCTAGGGGAGTTAGTAAATAAATGATATTGTACAGTTGGCAAACATTTTAATGATTTTTTAAACTCAAGATCCGGAAACGTGCTTTATATCAGGAAAAAACAAGCTAGAGGCTAAGACAACAACACTAATCAATGTAAATGAATACTTCTATTATTTGTATCATGAAAACAAGAAAAGGGTAGCATGATATTAGAATAAAAATAAGGAGTATAGGATTATGGAAAGTCGTATAAAAAATCTTCGGGAAAAAAGAGGAATCATACAAGAAATATTAGCTGCAGAATTGGGAATTACTCAGCAGATGCTTAGTAAATATGAGAAAGATGTGACAGTGATTAAAGTTGATATTCTCAAAAGGCTGGCAGAGTATTTTAATGTGACAACAGACTATCTGTTAGGGATGTCAGATGTAAAAAGGGATTTAACAGGACAGATTAAACTCAATGAAACATTGGATGAGTATTATGATATGATTGAAGTCTACAAGACATTAGATCAATATGATCAAGAATTGGTCTGGTCGCTTTTGCAGATTGTTAGAAAAAATGAAGAGAAAAAGAAAAAGGACAGGGAAAATGATAAATGTAGCAATCTGTGATGATGTTGTTTCTACAACAGGGAAAATAGAAACTATGTTGCAAAACATAGCAAAAAGAAATTTTATGCCAGTAGATACGGATGTTTTTTGGAAAGGAGAACATTTGGTTGATTCTGTAGAAATGGGTAATTCTTTTGATATTATCTTTCTGGATATAGAGATGGGACAGGAAGACGGCATTACAGTAGCACGGAGAATTCGGAAGATTGATAAAAGTGTTTTGATTGTTTATGTTACAAGCCATGAAAATTATATGATGGAGTCGTTTGAAATCAGACCTTTTCGTTTTCTGGTGAAGCCTGTCAGTAGAGAAATGATGGAACGGTGTTTGCAAGCAGCCTATGAAGAAATAAGTAGTACTGACAGTTATTTTCGATATAGTTACCAACGGATCAATCATAAAATTCCAATTGGGGAAATCCTTTATTTCGAGAGTAATCGAAGAAAGGTAAAGATAATTACAGAAAAAGAAAATTTTGAACTTTATGGAAAGCTTAATGATATTGAAAAAAGTTTGGAACGGAGTAAAGTGGCATTTTTGCGGGTGCATCAGTCTTTTTTGGTAAGTTATAAACATGTAGAAGAAATAGGATATGATTTTGTAGTGTTGAATAATGGAAAAAGAATACCTATTAGCGAAGACAGGCGGAAGATTATCAGTGGACAGTACTGTGAAATGGAGGACACTTTTTATGTTGATGTATAAATAGATTATGGTAAGGTTGATATACTTCGTATATTATTTTCTTAGTGTATCTGCTTTGGCTTTTTCCATATTTTTAATAGGAAAAAAAGGAGTCTCGATAACAGTTAGCATGGACTACTTTGCGGATAGAAACTTTGGTAATAATTCATATGATTTCCATAATGAAAAGAAGATTTCAATTAGTGAAGATAGAAGAATAAACAGTACTGTTCGATGGGGGATACGTTTTATGTTGGTGAATAAAATGTTGCTGAATGTGATAGCGATATTGCTTGTAATATTTGCGATATTTCTTTTTTCTTACTATTTTTCAATGTTTTTTACAAGAAGAAAGAAAAAAATAGCAATTGTGATTGGATACATCATTTTTGTAGTTTGGCAGTTGCTGCTTTTGAATGCTAGTATAACGAATATTAAATAATTGCTATATTAAATTGATACTGCTTCCTCTTC
>OLTD01000710.1_pt1 | contig 11095 bp, 9 predicted proteins | sample 1643231 | NCBI WGS metagenome assembly OLTD01 (sample SAMEA3136647, study PRJEB25190) | human gut metagenome | biome: human gut; feature: human-associated habitat; material: faeces | place: Austria | collected 2013
TGCGCTTTCATCTCGGTAATTGAATTGCCGAGGATTCCCGCTTATTGTCCTAAACTTAAAAAACAGGTTGCTAAATTCAGAGAAACTGTATATACTAAGGATAGAAGTAAATGTTTGCCGCTTGCTGATGGTGCGGGGTATAAATAATTCAGTTCGTAAATGAAGCCACTTGCTATACAGGTGGGATAAAAATAGTATAGTTCGTAAATGTTCCCCATCAGTGAATGCTGATGGGGAATTTTATCACAGAGGAAAGATTGTTTATGGAGATACGACAGGGATATTCTTACCATATCAAGGATGAATTTTTTGACTTGGTTCAGGGTAATTCAGGATAAAAAGAATCCAAAAATATATTGGATGATACCGATTAGTTCACAAGCAGATAAGTATAAGGGAATCATTGAGAAGAAAAAGAAAAGATATGGTAAATGCAATACAATTGTAATTGGCTTATTTGCAGGAAAAGAAAATGCTTTTCTGATACAGAATGCGTTTCCTGTTATTGAAAAATATTTTGACCATATACATACGATTCAGGAACAGCCAGTAACAATACATAAAAAGCTGGATAAGCTACTTGTTGAAAATCTGAATGATGAGATAACGTGAATGAAAAATATAGTGAGTGGGTATTTGGTAAATTTGATTCTTAAATGCCAGTATTTCTGAATGCAGCAAATTTTTATTATAGAACATTACTTTACAAGAAGCATAAAAAAGCATATAATTCTTTTGTAAAATATTTAATAAAAGAGGGTAAGAAAACGGAAAATAAAGATAAAAAAAATATGACAAGAAAAAAAATAATTAATTATGTGCTGAACAATCATGTTACATCTAAGGCGGAAATCGCAAAAGAGTTAAACTTGAGTATGCCGACTGTGTTAGCAAATGTGAATGACTTGTTAGAAAAAAGGGTGTTGGAAGAAACTGGGGAATATGCTTCAACCGGTGGAAGGAAGGCAAAAAGTATAGGGATTAATAAGTCATACTGTCATGCAATGGGAATTTTGATTACAGCGAATCATATAGAAATGGTATTAGTAAATCTTGGAGATGAGATTATAAAAAAAGATCGCATCCGTTTAAAATTTACGGCTGAATTATCTTATTGTACAGAGGCGGCACAAAAGGTCAAAACTTTTCTTGAAGGCGAAGTAGCGAAGGACACGCTACTTGGGATTGGAGTGGCGATTCCAGGAATTATTGATCAGAAAGAACGGATCGTTTTAAAATCCCATGCTTTAGGTATAGAGAATTATAGTCTGCGCTTTTTAGAGCAGGCTCTGGAAATTCCAGTATATTTTGAAAACGATGCTAATGCTGCAATGCTTGCAGAAAAAAAACAAAAGTATCCAAATGCGATATATCTGTCTTTGAACCACACCTTAGGAGGTGCATTCTGCATAGATGGAAAGCTGTTTCGAGGGCAGAACCAGAAAGCAGGAGAGTTTGGTCATATGATACTCGTTCCCAGTGGAAGAAAGTGCTATTGTGGTAAATTAGGATGTGCAGATGCATATTGTGCTGCAAGTGTGTTGACACAAGATAATAGGCAGTCATTGGATGCGTTTATGGAAAAAATTGAAAGTGGTGATGAAAAAATTTTGCAGATATGGGATGAGTATCTGGATCATCTTGCGGTTTTGATATCAAATCTGCGGATGGCATATGATATGGATATCATACTAGGAGGTGATGTGGGAGGGGTATTGTCAGATTATATGATACCACTGGGAGAAAAAGTGATGGCATATAATGGCTTTGAGCATGATGTTTCATACTTGAAAAATTGTTCGTATAAGAAAGAAGCGTCGGCTGTTGGAGCCGCGAAATACTTTTTCACAAAACATATGGTAGAATTGTAGTAACTGTCCACAAGTAGGAATTTTCTGAATTGAAAATTCCGTACGGTACAGCTCCCACTGACAGGTTGCAAAGCGAATGCGGATGTCCGCTTTATATGTGTGAAAAACGAGAAGTTGTGTAAGATTAGAAAAAGAAATTATAGTAAAAAACGGAAAGAAAACAGTAACTACGGTTTCCTTTCCGTTTTTTTTGTGTGTTGATTGTGAAAAATACACAAAAAATGTATTTTAAAATTATGAAATATATAAAATATGAAAAAATATATTGACAAAGCTTGTTAACATGGTAATAATATAATTACTTTAATAAAACATTTTATAAAACATAATATAAAACAAAAAAGGAGGAAACAATTATGTTGCAGCAGGTAATGACAAATCCAGGAGAAATTATTTTCAGAGAGGTTCCGGTTCCGGAGGTAAAGGAAAATCAGGTGTTGGTAAAGATTATGAATATTGGTGTTTGTGGATCAGATATTCATGTTTATCATGGAAAACATCCGTTTACAAAATATCCGGTAACACAGGGACATGAGGTTTCCGGTGAGATCACAGAACTTGGAAAAAATGTTACAGAGTTTCATGTGGGACAGAAGGTGACGATAGAGCCGCAGGTATATTGTGGACACTGCTATCCATGCCGTCATGGAAAGTATAATCTCTGTGAGGAATTAAAAGTAATGGGATTTCAGACGACAGGAACAGCATCTGAGTATTTTGCAGTGGATGCATCGAAAGTAACACCGATTCCAGAAGACATATCCTATGAAGAAGGAGCTATGATCGAACCGCTTGCGGTGGCAGTTCATGGTGTAAAACAGATGGGCGATGTGGCTGGCATGAATATTGCAGTCCTTGGTGCAGGACCGATCGGAAATCTTGTAGCACAGGCAGCAAAAGGAATGGGGGCAGCGAAAGTGATGATCACAGATATCAGTGATCTTAGACTGGCAAAGGCAGAAGAATGTGGGATTGATGTATGTGTGAATACTAGAAACAAAGATTTCGGCGAGGCAATGATCGAAGCATTTGGACCGGATAAGGCGGATGTGATCTACGACTGTGCCGGAAACAATATCACAATGGGACAGGCAATTAAATATGCAAGAAAAGGAGGCACGATCGTACTGGTGGCTGTTTTTGCGGGAATGGCAGAAGTAGATCTTGCAGTGGCAAATGACCACGAACTTGACATTAAGAGTACGATGATGTACCGCCATGATGATTATATAGATGGAATCAGACTGGTAAATGAGGGCAAAGTTCATTTGAAGCCGCTCATCTCAAAGACATTTGCTTTTAAGGATTATCTGAAGGCATACCAGTATATTGATGATAACCGCGAGACAACGATGAAAGTAATTATCAACGTCAATGAAAAGTAAAGAGTACATATGGAAAATAAATATGGAATTGTCGGAATTGCCCATGTCGGGCTTCCGACAAACGATTTACAGAAAACAGTTGAGTTTTATAAGAGTCTTGGATTTGAAGTAATTATGCAGTCTTATAATGAAAAAGCAGGGGAAAAAGTGGCATTTTTACAGATAAAAAATTACTGTATAGAGACTTTTGAAAATGGGAAGGCGGTAATGTCAGATGGTGCATACCAACATATTGCACTTGATGTGGAAGACATTGATAGTATGTATCAGAAAATCTGCAATGAAAAATACACAGTTATTACAGACGGAATCGAAGAACTGCCATTTTGGGAAAATGGTGTGAAGTTTTTTATGATTAAGGGACCAAATGAAGAAAGAATAGAGTTCTGTCAGAAACTCTAATAAAAATAGGAGAGACATATGGGAAGCGAAAACAAAAATGGAAAAGTACCGCTGATCAGTAAGATTGCATATGGGTTTGGTGATGTTGGATGTAATTTCAGCTGGATGTTCGTCAGTAATTTTCTGATGATATTTTATACAGACGTGTTCGGAATCAGTATGGCGGCTGTGTCAGCACTTATGCTTTTTTCAAGATTCTGGGATGCAATCAATGATCCAATCGTCGGGGGTCTTACGGATAAAACAAAATCGAGATGGGGACGGTACCGTCCATGGCTGTTAGTAGCGGCACCAATTACAGCGATTCTTCTTGTCATGACATTCTGGGCAAGACCTGACTGGTCGCAGAATGGAAAGATCATTTATATGGTAATTACATATTGTCTGCTGGTTTTGGGGTATACCTGTGTGAATATTCCATATGGAACCTTGTGTGGTGCTATGACACAGGATATTGATGAACGTGCAAAAATAAATACATCCCGTTCGGTTGCAGCGATGATTGCAATTGGTGTGTTAAATATTATCACAGTTCCACTGCTCAGCAAATTCGGCAGTCACAGTGCAAAGACAGGATATCTGACGGTTGCGGTCATATATGGATGTATTTTTACAGCCTGTCATTTCTTCTGCTTTGCGAAGACGAAAGAGGCGTTGATTACTCCGGAAAAAGAAAAAATTTCTGTAAAGGTACAGTTGAAAGCAGTCATGAAGAACAGACCATATCTTCTTGCATTGGCAGGACAGATATTATTTGGATTTACCTTGTATGGTAGAAACGCAGATATTCTGTATTATTTTACATATGTGGAAGGGAATGCCTCCTACTACACAACTTATTCGATGTGCATTATTATTCCTTCTATCATCGGGGCAGCCTGTTTTCAACCATTATTCCACAAGTTGAATAATAAAGGAAGAACAGCAGCTCTCTTTGCTTTATTTACAGGAATTTCCATGTTGCCTATGTTTTTCTTCAATGCCAAAGAATCACCAGTTATTTTTTATGCATTATCTGGTCTCACACAGTTTTTTTTCTCAGGATTTAATACCGCAATCTATGCAATTATTCCAGACTGTGTGGAATATGGGGAGTGGAAAACCGGACTTAGAAATGACGGTTTTCAGTATGCGTTTATTTCACTCGGAAATAAAATAGGAATGGCAGTTGGAACAGCACTTTTAGCAGGAATACTTGGAAAATATGGTTATATTGCAAATCAGACACAAAATGCAATTGTACTTTCAATTATGAAACATGCATTTACGACGATTCCAGGTGCACTGTGGATTGTGACTGCGGTTGTATTATTTTTCTACCGGTTAAATAAAAAACGTTATAACGAGATTGTGGAGGAACTGAAAAATGGAAGAAAAAGTTGATATCGTGGCATTGGGAGAATTGCTGATTGATTTTACGGAAGCAGGACACAGTCAAGGTGGGAGAAAATTGTTCGAACAGAATCCCGGCGGTGCTCCGGCAAATCTTCTAACCGTTGCAAGCCACTTTGGGTATCGCACCTCTTTTATTGGAAAAGTTGGAAACGATATGCATGGTAAATTTTTAAAGAAGACACTGCAAACGGAAGGAATCAATACAGATGCTATCGTCGAAGATGCAGATTATTTTACAACACTGGCATTTGTGGAAATCGGTGAAAATGGAGAACGGAATTTTTCTTTTGCAAGAAAACCAGGTGCAGATACACAGTTAAAAAAAGAAGAACTGGATCAGACGTTAATTTCCGGATGTAAAATTTTTCATTTTGGATCATTATCGCTGACAGATGAACCGGCAGAAAGTACAACGATTGAAGCGGTAAAAATGGCAAAAGCAGCGGGTGCACTTATTTCCTATGATCCGAATTATCGACCGTCTCTTTGGAGGAGCAAAGAGGATGCAGTGAAAAAAATGAGATCTGTCATAGAATTGGTAGATGTCATGAAGGTATCGGATGAAGAGAGTACTCTGTTGACAGAGGCGAAAAGTTATGAGCAGGCTGCAGATCAACTCCTTGCCATGGGACCAAAGCTGGTTGCCATTACATTGGGAGAACAGGGCGTTCTTATGGCAACAAAAAGCAGAAAAGAAATCATCAAAGCATTTCAGATACATGCGGTCGACACGACTGGGGCAGGTGATTCATTCTGGGGAGGCGTATTATGCAGTATCCTTTCCGTGAATAAGAATGTTGAAAAAATGGAATGGGAAGAAATCAGAAAGTGTGCTGTTTTGGGAAATGCAGTTGCAGGATTGTGTGTGCAAAAGAGAGGTGGAATCCCTGCGATTCCGACGAAAGAGGCGGTGTTTGAATTCATGCAGAAATAATGAATGTATATGAACAAACTATTATTATACGCGGCAAACGAAAATGTGTAAATCCTCTGGCGGCGGCAGCCGAGACCCCCAACGAGCAATGTATCGGAATGTCCAAAAGGATATTCCGATACATTGCTCGTCTACGGTATCCCGAATCCGGGATACCCCACACCCTCCGGGCAAAGTCCATCCATCAGGTCTTGCCTATGTTATCTGAATGCGCCTCAAAAAACAGTTTTTACATCTGTATTGTAATTCCAACAAGAAAGGATTCCTCACCGGGAACAAGATCGAGATCACCGCCATGGCTTTCAATGATTTTTCGGACAGAGGAAAGCCCGATTCCATGATCATCAGATGTACCCTTTCGGGAGAGGAATGTTTTTCCCTCTTGCAAGGCCAGACCGTCGTAAGTGTTTTCAATCTTCAAAAAGTACATATTGCCTCTGGTTTCGCCTGCAATGAAAACGCGGCGCACCCCTTGCTTTTGGCGGCTGCACGCCTCAACGGCATTGTCCAAAAGATTGCCCAGCACCGTACACAGTTCCACATCGGTAAGCTGCATCTGATCGGGAATATCGAGCCGCACCTGAAATTCTGTCCCTTGTGTCTGCGCCATGCCGTAGTAGTATTCAATCAGTGCATTTACGACGGGATTTTTGCAGAACTGGGCAGGGGAGTGACCCGATGATGCCGCAACCTGTTCCTCTACCTGTAACAGGAAGGAGCAGATCTCCGTCTGCCCACGTTCAGAGGCCATGCGGTCTATGGTGCGCAGATGGTGTTTGATGTCGTGGATCAGCCTTCTGTTTTCTGCCGCTGCTTCAGAAACCTGACGGCTGTATTCGGTCTGCATAGAAAGCTGACGGATGACCTGCTTGCGTTCTTCCTGGAAAATCAGGCTGTTTCCATATCCTTCTATCACATCGCGCCAGAGGGAATAACCGATGGCTGCTGCTATGAAAAAGCTGCCCCATTCCAAAAACCAACCGCCGATAACCGGCTCATAAACCGGCAGAAGGCGATCCCATATAAAGGCGCAGGTTGCGGCTGCCGCAGCATAGAAGATCGGCCTGCTCCGTTTTTCTCCTCTGTGAATGGCAAGCACAGCGATGATAAGCAGATAGAGCGCAGATGCCGCCTTATAACAAAAGACCGATGCAGAGAAGAAACGAATCGCTCCAAGGGAGAGATGGGAAGCCATCATGCCATACACAAACGCATATACCAGGAAGGCAGCGCCCACTCCATTACTGATGGCCGCAGGCAGGAAGCCCGGCCTGCATATCCGGTTTTGCAGAACTACGATCAGCCAGATAACCAGATAGATACAGAACAGTTCAATCGTGTACCAGGGGAATATGGGAACCGCAGCCAGCATATGAAGCACAGGATAGGATGACAGGCCACACATGGCAAGGCAGATCAGTCCGAACAGGAATGTATTTTTCTGTTTCATCCGGCGGCTGAAATAAAAGGACAGCAGCGCACAGACAAAGGTAACTGTACAGCTGAACAGGCAGAATGCAAACCGGATTCCTCTGGTTGTATTGACCGCCAGCATCGTTCCGAAAGCAGGCGGATAGACAATCCCTCCGTAAAAGTGGTCATAGTTGCTGACCGCTATGGTGAGTGTGACCGGTTTTCCGCCATGAAAAGTGACCATGCGGTTTTGAACCAATGGTGTCCCCTGTGCCGGTTCCCCCATTTGCAGGATCAGGTCATGATCCAGATAAAGGTTGTAAGCAGAAAACACTTCCGGGATTTCCAGCGCATATGTTTCCTTCCGTTCCGGCAGAAAGAATGTCATCTGATAAGTCCCGCAGCCATAGGGAGAAGGGTTTGCAGGGCTGGAGAAATTGGTCTGCTCTCCGATGGAAAGGTAGCGCATATAATGGCTTTCATCCCGTATTTCTTCCGGGGTCAAAAGCGCGTCAGGATAAAATGCCCAGCCGGATACCAGAAAGCGCACCGGTGACTTTTGAAGTTCTTCCTCAGAAAGCGCCAGAATCCCATTTGCCGCCTGGATTGTGTTCTGGCTATATTTATTATTGAACTGATACAGGCCAAGAAAAAACAGGGATGAGCACAGGCAGACCATACATAAGGCAGCATATTTTTTTACCGCAGAAGATACCATCTTATTTTCGCCTCCTCCTTAGGAAAAACACACCGGCAGACAGAAGAAGCAGACAGGCCGGAATCAAAAGGAGTATGGGCGACCGGCTATGCTCTGTGTCGGCGGCCTGTGCCAGGGAAACGGCATCCTCCTTTCCCACAATGGTGTATGCCCCTGTATGGCTGATCTGAAAGGAGATGGCTTTTGCCGCATCGTCATAACCGGTCATGGGAATTTCCACGCCGCTTTCATCACAGAGGAACCATGTGCCGGCTGCCGGGTCATTTGGACAGGGCAGAATGACAGAAACATCCGGCAGGGAGCTGAGTGCAGTTCCATTGATGGAAAACGAAAAAGAAAAACCGCCGTCCGTATCCTTTTGAATGATGACTTCAATCTGATCTTCGTTTTGGATGCCCTCCGGCAAGGCGTCTTTTGGTATGTTGATGGTGATTCCCTGTTTGGAAAAGACGGCTCTTTGCTCCCCTGTTTGCAGCATCATCAAAAAGCGCGTGCCGGAAATCCGGTCGGTGGTTTCATCGAAGAACTCTGAAAAATCAGGGCTTTTGGAATCCGCATATTCCTCTGTATCACCGTTTGCCTGTTCCGATGGGAAATCGTCTTTATCTATATCTATGGAATCATCCTTTCCCTCCCAGGATGGCTCGGAAGACTTGTGGGATGGTTCATGATCCGCAGGATCATTTTCTTCACTGACAGGTGGTGTTTTTTCAGAATCGTTGGAATCCACTCTGCCGCCATTTGTTGCAGGCGGTTTTGGAGGCTTTGTGGAGGGCCTGTCTGTAAAACCATCTTCCTGATCGTCGGTATCTTCAGGAGGCGGTTGAATGATGGTATCGGGTGGATTCCCGCCTGCATCCCCTCCATCCCGGTCGCCTTCATGATACCCCTCAAGGACAATTTCATCTGCGTAGGTAAAGGACAGGATGCCGGTCTGTCCGCCGTCATAATCCACCTGAAGGCGGTAACTGCTGCCCGGCATCAGCAGACGGGTAGCAATCGAGAGCATTTCCTGACCCACATAAACGCCACTTTCCAGACGGTTCCATGAACCGCTGTTTTCGGACAGCCATATACTGACCTTGTCCAGATTCCCCGGCGGTGTAACCCAGGGAAAATAAAGGCTTCCTCTGCGAACCAGGAAGCAGTTGATGTCTGGGCTGCCCGGAGCCTGAACAGAAACAGGAATTGAAATTTCAGGGAAATCGACACGATCCGCAAATATGGTATTTTCCGGTGCAGTCAGCCTTCCTGCTGCATGGTACAGTCCCACAGTATTCAGATCAATACCAGAAAAATCCCATTCCACCACAGCGGTGTAGCTGGTTCCATTTTCCGCATAGCATTCCAGATAGTAAGGGGAAAAGGCAAACAAATTTTCCAGCGTTTCGGTTTCGCTGCCCTGTTGAACCGCAAATGCGTCCGTATAAGGATACCATTGCTCTATGGAGGTGATGACAGCAGGCGGCATTTCTTTCACCTGGACGGAAATCTGAAGCTCCTGCAAGACAGCTTCACCAAAGGCATACCCCTCCGGCAGTTCAATCCGGCCTGCTGCGGTATATTCGCCTGGAGTGGTCTGGTCAATGGCCGAAAAATCCCATGCGACAGAAAATGTTTCCTGCCGGATTTCTTCACCTGCTGTTACCGTGGCGCAGACGGTTTGATACCGAAGGGCCAGCTGATAAATTTCCTCCAGGTCATCATCAGACGGTGTGGTTCTAAGGGGCAGGGTGAAATCTGGCAGGGAGAGCAGTTCGTCTTCATTTTGTATTTCTGTGACAAGGACGAGGGATACTTCTTCCGATGCTTCCGGGGTTTTGCTCTCCAGTGTCCCCGGAGCATCGCTTTCTAAATCCGGCAAAATCTCCCTTCTTTCATCGGCATTGGATGGGGTTGCAGTTTCGGCGGCAAATGCTGGGATACTGCAGGTGAAGCAGAGGAGACAGGCCAGACAGCCCTCCAGAATACGCCTGTGCATTTGCTTCATTCTCATACGATACCCCCCATTCCAGAGAAAACATATTGACGGTAGGATTCCCGCAGCTGTTTTCCATTGCGGAGGGCAATCGGAAGTTCCTCCCCGTTTATCAAACGGAAGGTCTGACTGTCAACCTGGCTGATGTAATCCATGTTGATTAAAATGCCCCGGTAGCAGGGCAAAAAACGCTTGTCCTTCTGCAATGCGGCAGTAACCTCCTGAAAGCCTCCGCTTACCGGTATCACGCGTTCCGCCGTATGAATCCGTGTCATACGGTTTTGATAATCTATGTATAGAATCTTCTCTGTGGGAAGTTCCAGCTTTTGACGGTCAGCCATAACCGAAAGTGTCATCACTTCATAGGGCGGTTTTAGCTGGCACAGCTCCATCGCTTCTTCAAAATCTGCCTGATGGAGCGAAAACGGCTTCAGCAGATAATAGCTGGCGGACAGGCTATACCCCATCCGGGCATAATCTTCTGTAATGGTCAGAAAAACAATCTTACAAAGCCTGTTTTTCTGGCGCAGCCTTCTGGCGGCCTCTATTCCATCCATGTTCTCCATATAGATGTCCATAAAGACAAGCTGAAAATTGACCTGGGCGGCAGCTTTCAGAAAATTCTCTCCGTCCTCAAATTCTGTCAGCGTATAGTCCAGCTGATGCTTTTTCATATAATTTTCCAGGCAGGCAGACAGTTCTGCTCTGTCCTCTGCTCTGTCATCCACAATCGCAATCTGCATCGTGCCATCTCCTTTGCACAATAATCCAATATTAGTATAACATAAAACCGCAGGAAAAAACTTGCGTCTTAAACAGGAAACCTGCGTCTTAAACAAAGTCGGTTGCATTTCTCTTGACAAGATGCTACTCTAATTATACTACCAGACTTTCCGATGAGAAGGTCTGGTTTTTTATGTCATAGGAAACTTCGTCCTATGACAAAAAAACGCTCCGCGGGATGCGCACTCGCGCGAAGAAGAAACATGTCGCAAGCGA
>OLTD01000715.1_pt1 | contig 11011 bp, 9 predicted proteins | sample 1643231 | NCBI WGS metagenome assembly OLTD01 (sample SAMEA3136647, study PRJEB25190) | human gut metagenome | biome: human gut; feature: human-associated habitat; material: faeces | place: Austria | collected 2013
TTTAAGCCAGTTAAATTATGGACTGACAGCCTGCATTGGCGGTCTGCTCTGTGTGTTCCGGAACTTTGATGTCGGTGGACTGACCGTATTTTTAGGCTTTTCGCGGCAATTTTCCAGACCGATCAACGAGCTTTCCATGCAGGTTGGAAACGTATTTTCGGCGCTGGCAGGCGCGGAGCGCGTGTTTTCAGTGCTGGATGCGGAACCGGAGGCGGCGGATGCGGTTTCGATCGCGCCGATCCGCGGTGAGGTGGTGCTTGACCATGTGACTTTCGGCTATGAGCCGGGGCAGGTGATTTTGAAGGATATTTCGCTCTATGCGAAGCCGGGACAGAAGATCGCCTTTGTCGGCTCGACGGGAGCCGGAAAAACGACGATCACGAATCTGATCAACCGTTTTTATGATATACAGGGCGGCTCGATCACGGTGGACGGCGTCGATGTCCGCCGGATGCACCGGAAGGAGCTGCGGGAAAATATCGCGATGGTTCTGCAGGATACGCATCTTTTTACCGGCACGGTACGGGAAAATATTCGATACGGGCGGCTGGATGCCACGGATGAAGAAGTTGTTGAGGCGGCAAAAACGGCATCGGCGCATTCCTTTATCATGCGTCTGCCGGATGGGTATGACACGATGCTGGAGGGCGACGGTGCAAACTTAAGCCAGGGACAGCGCCAGCTATTAAACATTGCGCGGGCAGCAGTTTCTAAAGCACCGATCCTGATTCTGGATGAGGCGACGAGTTCGGTCGATACGCGGACGGAGAAGCACATCGAGCACGGCATGGACCGGCTGATGGCGGACCGGACGACCTTTGTCATCGCCCACCGGCTTTCGACAGTCCGCAACGCCAATGCAATCATGGTGCTGGAGCACGGGCAGATCATTGAGCGCGGCGACCATGAAGATCTGCTGGCGCAGAAAGGGCGGTATTTTGAGCTGTATACCGGAATGAAGGAGCTGGAATAAGGCTTTCGTTGAGAATTAATTGAGAATTTGTTTCCTGTACGCGTGAATTCACCTATATTGAAAAACGGGTGGATCTAGTGTATAATGGGAACACTTGAAATTTTTAAGTAAAATCGGATCACGTAAGCTGGAAAATAGAGCCGGATCCGTGGCAAATTTTGTACCCTTAGGAGGAATATCTATGAGTATCCGAGTTGGAATTTTAGGATATGGAAATCTGGGACGCGGCGTGGAGTGTGCGATCCGCCAGAATCCGGATATGGAACTGAAAGCAGTATTTACACGGCGTGCGCCGGAAACGGTCAAGATCCTGACCGAGGGCGTACCGGTTTATCATGTAGATGAGGCAGAGGCGAAGAAAGACGAGATCGACGTTTTGATTCTCTGCGGCGGTTCGGCTACGGATCTGCCGGTCCAGACCCCGAAATATGCACAGTGGTTTAACGTAGTGGACAGCTTCGATACCCATGCAAAGATTCCAGAGCATTTCGCAGCAGTCGATGAGTCCGCACAGAAATCCGGAAAGGTTGGCATCATCTCCGTTGGCTGGGATCCGGGTATGTTCTCCCTGAACCGTCTCTATGCAGCTGCATGCCTGCCGGAGGGCGAAAATTATACATTCTGGGGCAAGGGCGTCAGCCAGGGACATTCCGATGCGATCCGCCGGATCGAGGGCGTCAAGGATGCCAGACAGTACACAATCCCAGTTGAGAGTGCACTGGAGGCAGTCAGAAGCGGCAGCAGCCCAGAGCTGACCACCCGCGAAAAACACACCAGAGAGTGCTTTGTTGTGGCAGAAGAGGGCGCGGATCAGGCAAAGATCGAGAATGAGATCAAGACCATGCCGAACTACTTTTCTGATTATGACACAACGGTTCATTTCATCACCGAAGAAGAACTGAAACGCGATCACAACCGTCTCCCGCACGGTGGTTTCGTACTCCGCAGCGGCAAGACCGGCTGGAACAAGGAGAACCACCATATCATCGAGTACAGCTTAAAATTAGATTCTAACCCAGAATTTACATCAAGTGTTTTAGTTGCATACGCACGCGCGGCATACAAGATGAACCAGGAAGGCCAGAAGGGCTGCAAGACCGTCTTTGATGTGGCACCGGCGTATCTGTCGGCAGAGAGTGGGGCGGATCTGCGGAAGAAGTATCTGTAATAATTTCAAATTTTCCTTTCAACTTGTATTGTCGCTTAAAATGAAGTAAAATGTAAGACAGATTTGCATGATTTGTACCTGCGCAGCACTGGCAAAATCCGTTAAAGTCCGCGCAATGAGTGAACGTAACTTTACGTTTGCGGGAGCTGGCGGGTAGGAGAAAAGCGAAAATACATACAGGAAGGACAATATACGATGAATAAATGGAAAAAATCCGTGCGTTCCCTCTGCCTGGGAATGGCACTTATGATGTCTGTGTCATGGACTGCATTTGCTGCGACAGACGGGGCGACCGGTCCGGGACAGGCGGCAGGAGGCACGGTCTCCAGCGCAGTTCCTTCGGGAGCAACGGTTACTTCACAGAATGCAGCTCAGCCGACGGTGGCAGCGCAGGGCGCAGTGCTCTATGATGCGACGCACAACCAGTTTCTGTTTTCCAAGAATGCGGATACGCAGTATTATCCAGCCAGCATCACGAAGCTGATGACGGCGCTTCTGGTAGCGGAAAACTGTAATCTGAGTGATACGGTAACGTTTTCCCAGACGGCAGTTTCGAATCTGGAATCGGGCGCGGTGACGCTGCAGGTCAAGGCGGGTGATACCTTTACGGTTAAGGACTGTCTCTATGGTCTGCTTTTAAAATCGGCAAATGAGGTGGCAAATGGACTGGCGGAGCACGTGTCCGGCAGTGTCAGCGCGTTTGCGGATAAGATGAATGAGAAAGCAGCGTCCTTAGGATGTACGCATACGCATTTTGCAAACCCGAACGGTCTGAACAATGCGAACCATTTTACAACTGCACATGATATGGCGCTGATTGCAAATGCTGCATTCAATAATGCGACGGTGCGTCAGGTTGCATCGACCCTGCATTACGATTTCCCGGCGACTGCCAGCGTGCCGACGGTGCGGACGCTTACGATGGGACATAAGATGCTCAATCCGGCAAATTCCCAGTATTATGAGGGAATCATAGGCGGAAAGACCGGTTATACCTCCCTGGCAGGCAACACGCTGGTAACGTGTGCAGAGCGGAATGGCGTGCGCCTGATTGCAGTTATTTTAAAGAGTTCGCAGACTCATTATGACGATACGAAGAAGCTGCTGGACTATGGTTTTGCGGTGGCGGGAAGCGCATCCGGCACACCGGCTGGCACGAACACCTCGGTATCGGATGCGGCGAACAACAGTACGTCAAATTCCAGCAAGCCGTCCGGCAATACGACCAGCACAAATACCTCGTCTTCCGGCAGCCAGGGTGGACCGGGTAGCTCTGGATCTGGCAATACAGCTGCTCAGGGCGACGGTGCGTGGCAGCAGTTTGGAAATGAATGGAAATACCTGAAAGCAAACGGAACCTACGCGGCAAATGAGAGTTTACTGATCAAGGGGGAGACATACTATTTCCATGCAGATGCGTGGATGGCGCGTGACTGGCAGATGGTAAACGGCTCCTGGCATTATTATACCGAAAGCGGGGCTATGGCGAAGAGCCGCTGGATTCAGACGAATGGATACTGGTATTATGTGAGTGCTGACGGAGCATTGTTTGTCAATGGAACGACACCGGACGGATATAGAGTCGATGCGAATGGTGTCTGGATTCAGAAATAAAGAAGAGCATAAAACGGAGCCGACCGGCAGAAAAGACCGGGGCGGCTCCGTTTTTCACAGCTCTGCGGCCGCAAAAAGACCGGCGGCACAGCTGGCAGATGGGGTTGATGTTATTATAGTGTGATCAATTCATACTCCCGGCTTCCCAGACCGATCTTCTCCGCGTGTGCCAGGCAGCTTTTCCACTCAGATTCTGGTGTGGAATTTGTGAAATGGTCATGGTGATCGTGGAAATCCGGATCAGCAAGATGTTTTGCAAGCTGGCTGCCCGGCATCGGAGCAGCGGCCAGACAGGCGTCCACACAGGCCTGATCGAGTGCCAGCGGATCGAAAGAAGCAAACATACCAAGATTTGGAAGGATTGGTACGTCATTTTCACCGTGGCAGTCGCAGTTCGGGGAGACGTCAACGACCAGGGAAATATGGAAGTTTGGACGTCCATCCACAACGGCTTTTGTGTATTCCGCCATACGGCAGTTTAACAGCTCGTTGGCTGCGTTGTTGTCAAATTCGATTGCGTCAAAATTGCAGGCGCCGAGACACCGTCCGCAGCCGACGCAGTGCTCAGCATCCACGTGCATTTTTCTGGAGGCTTCATCGAAAACGAGACCGCCGTTGGCACATTCCTTCTGACAGCGGCGGCAGCCCCGGCAGAGCTTTTCCTTGACGTGCGGTTTTCCACTGCTGTGCTGATCGGTCTTACCGGCGCGAGAACCGCAGCCCATGCCGATATTTTTGATCGTGCCGCCGAAGCCGGTCGTCTCATGTCCCTTGAAATGGGTCAGGCTGATAAAGACATCGGCGTCCATGACGGCGCGGCCGATCTTAGCTTCTTTGATGTATTCGCCTCCGGCCACCGGAACAGCGATGTCATCGGTGCCTTTTAATCCATCACCGATGATGATTGGACATCCAACAGTCAACGGGGTAAATCCGTTTTCCCAGGCGCATTCCAGGTGCTCAAGCGCATTCTTGAGGCTGCCTGGATACATCGTATTGCAGTCTGTTAAAAATGGTTTGCCGCCCAGCTCTTTGATGACATCAACAACGGCTTTGGCATAATTCGGACGCAGATAACTGATATTTCCAAGTTCACCAAAGTGCATCTTGATAGCGACAAATTTACCATCCATATCGATGGAACCGATCCCGGCTTTACGGATCAGTTTTTTTAATTTGGTAGGGAGACCGTCGCCAAATGCAATGGTGTGGAAATCTGTAAAATATACCTTTGCTTTTTCGGTTTTTGACATATGAATACCTCCTGATAGATGGCTTTTTTTGATTTTTTATCTCAGTCGAGAAGACTCCCACCTCTTTAGGTGGCGAGTAATAGTAAAGTGATAAAAATATCCATTCTATTATACCGGAATCGGGTGGATGAGTCAAAAATTTACTTTTCTTTTTAATGTAGTTCCTATATAATAGGAAAATACGGAAAAAGCAGATTTCAGCTGCAGGGGGATTCTGGCAAGATACCTGTATCTGGAAACCTGCTTTTGAAAATACGAGGGGACTTGTCTGCATAGAAGGGACAGTGACCCGGGCAGGAGATGACAGTATGAGAAATGCACCGGTTATCTATATCGTGGTGCCTTGCTACAACGAAGAGGAAGTTCTGCCATTGACGGCAGAATTTTTAGGTAAAAAATTAGATGATTTAACCCGCAGCCGCCGGATTCATCCGGGAAGCCGGGTGCTGATGGTAGACGACGGTTCGAAGGATAGAACATGGAAGCTGATCGAGAAACTCCATGAGAAGGACGAACGGTTTGCAGGGGTGAAGCTGAGCCTCATCCGCGGTCATCAGAACGCGCTTTTAGCCGGGCTTTTTGAGGCGGCGAGACGGCGGTGTGACGCGGCGATCTCGATGGATGCCGATCTGCAGGATGATGTGGACGCATGCGACGCGATGATCGAGCGGTATATGGCTGGCTGTGACATCGTGTACGGTGTGCGCCGCCACAGGGCGACGGATACATTTTTTAAGCGTACAACTGCGCTGGGATTTTATAAGATTATGAATGCGCTGGGAGCGAACACCGTGTATAATCATGCGGATTACCGCCTGATGAGCCGGAGGGCACTGGAAGGGCTGGCGGAATTTTCGGAGGTCAATCTGTTTCTGCGCGGGATTGTCCCGATGATCGGCTATCCGTCCGATGTGGTATATTATGACCGTAAAGAGCGGGCAGCAGGGGAGAGCAAATATCCGCTGAAAAAGATGCTGGCTTTTGCGATTGAGGGCATCACTTCGCTGAGCACAAAGCCGATCCGGATGATTACGTTCATGGGAATTGCGGCATTTTTTGTCAGTATTGGATTTCTTATCTGGGCGGTGGTTGATTTCTTCCGGGGCAATACGATCACCGGCTGGGCGAGCATGATGGTATCGCTCTGGTTTATCGGCGGACTGCTTCTTCTCTCGGTCGGAATCGTCGGAAAGATTTATCTGGAGTCGAAGCACCGCCCGCGCTATATCATTGAGAGCCGCACGCCGGATCGCATCCGCGAGCGTGAGAAAGGGCGCAGCCGGAAACAGGAGATGCCAGGAGAAAATTTGCGCCGCAGCCGTGCAGAAGCACGGGAACTCCAGACATCAAAAAGAAGAGAAGCTGTGCAAAAACCGGAGCAGGAGTGAAATAGCTCTAAAAAATAGCTCTTAAAAATTCAGGAAACACTTGACAAACCCGGAAAATGGGTGTATCTTCATAAACAAATAATTCCTATCAGGAATAAGGGAATATAAGCTGAAAGGGGACAGGTCCGATGCGTCAGAGTAAAGCCATGCAGATGAATATGATGATGAACGGCATGTGTATGATGTGCTGTCATATTTGTGTGCATGAAAGACGGAACGGGCTGGTCGGATAGACCTGTAAGTATAGCATAGGAAGCCGCGATCCGTACTGGATTCGCGGCTTTTTTGTGTCATAGGAAATTCCTTGGAATTCCTTATGACACAAAAAGGCACTAACTGCTTCCTGTGACAGAAAACAGTAGTGGCATCTTTTATGCGACAGGGTATCAATGCTGTATATTCGGAAAAAGAGAGGGGAAAAGACCATGGAGCAGAGAAAGGAAACGATCATCTGCCTGGAAGGACTGGGAAAGCAATTCCAGACAACGAACGGAACGGTGACCGCGTTAGATGATATTAACCTGGAAATCCTGAAGGGCGAGATTTTTGGAATTATCGGTCTGTCAGGTGCAGGAAAGAGTACGCTGGTCCGGTGTATCAATTATCTGGAGACACCGACGGCGGGACGGGTTATTTTTGAGGGACAGAACCTGTCGATGATGAAGGAGGCGGAGATTCGGAAAGCCAGACAGTCGATGGGGATGATTTTCCAGCAGTTCAATCTTCTGGCACAGAGAAATGTACTCCAGAATGTGTGCTTTCCGATGGAGATTGCCGGTGTCCCGAAAGCAGAGGCGAAGAAACGGGCGGCTGAGCTTTTAAAATTAGTCGGTCTGGAAGAACGGATGAAGGCATATCCGGCACAGCTCTCCGGCGGACAGAAACAGCGAGTGGCGATTGCACGCGCGATGTCCACGAACCCGAAGGTGTTGCTTTGCGATGAGGCGACGAGTGCGCTCGACCCGAATACGACAAAATCGATTTTGGAGCTTCTCAAGAAGATTAACCGCGAACTCGGTATTACTGTGATCGTGATTACCCATGAGATGGCAGTTATTGAGTCTATCTGTGATCGTGTGGCGATCATCGACCACAGCCACATTGCAGAGTCTGGCAAGGTATCAGAGATTTTCTCTGGTCCGAAGTCGGAGATTGGGCGGCAGCTGATTCTAGGAGAGACGGCAGGGCAGAAGACAAGCTTTGCCAGAGCGCGCCAGATCCGCGTTATTTTCAATGGACGGGAATCTTCGGAGCCAATTATTTCTAATATGGTATTAGCCTGTAAGGTTCCGGTCAATATCCTTCTCGCGGATACCCACGATATTGGGGGCAAGGCGATGGGACAGATGCTTCTGCAGCTCCCGGAGGACGAGGTAGATGCAGGGCGTATCTGCAATTATTTAAAAACGGTCGGTGTGACCTATGAGGAGGTGCGCTAAGATGGTATTTGATGCGAAGACAGTCAGTATGCTGGTAAAAGAGACCTGGAGAACCTTATATATGGTAGGTCTTTCTTCCCTGATTTCTTATTTGATCGGCATCCCGCTCGGCGTGGCGCTGGTTGTAACCGATAAAGACGGCATCCGTCCGGTGCCGCTGTTCAACAAAGTGGCGGGCGTGATTGTCAACCTGCTCCGTTCGGTGCCGTTTATCATCCTGTTAGCGATGGTAATGCCGCTGACCCGCGCGATCGTGGGAAAGACGATCGGAGCAAATGCGGCAGTTGTACCGCTGGTAATCGCGGCGTTCCCGTACATCAGCCGTATGGTAGAGGCATCATTAAAGGAAATTGATGCCGGCGTGATTGAAGCAGCAAAATCAATGGGCGCTTCAACCTGGCAGATTATTTTCAAGGTGCTGCTTCCGGAGTCCAAGCCGTCCCTGTTAGTCGGCGCGGCGATTTCGATCACGACAATCCTCGGATATTCCGCGATGGCAGGCTGTGTCGGCGCCGGCGGTCTGGGCGATGTGGCGATCCGATATGGATACCACCGTTATCAGGCAGATATGATGCTGGTTACCGTTGTGATTCTGGTTATTATCGCACAGCTGATTCAGGAGATCTTTACACGGAGTTCGAGAAGAAGTGATAAGAGAATCCGTTAATAAGATATTTACAGAAATGAAATGCAGCCTATCGTCTGTGGCAGATGCAGGACATTTCTGAAATATAAATTTAAACACACAAAGAGGAGGAGATCACTATGAAAAAATCATTCTTAGGAACCACATTCCTGGCACTGCTGGCAGCTGCATCCTTAGCAGGCTGCTCTTCCAGCTCGAATGAGGCAACTGCTGAAACCGCTGCAGAGACAGCAGAGGAGAGCACCGCAGAGGCTAAAGAGGCAGACGGCGATCTGGAGAAGCTGGTATTAGGCGCAAGCCCGGCACCGCACGCTGAGATCCTGGAAGCTGCAAGAGACCTTCTGGCAGACAAGGGCTACGATCTGGAGATCGTAGAGTATACTGATTATGTACAGCCGAACAACGCACTGGAGTCCGGCGATCTGGATGCAAACTACTTCCAGCACAAACCATATCTCGATACCTTTAATGAGGAGAATGGCACTCATCTGGTAAGTGCAGGCGCAATCCATTATGAGCCATTCGGCATCTACGCAGGCAAGAGCGATTCTTTAGATGAGCTGGCTGACGGCGCAGAGGTTCTGGTGCCGAACGATGTAACCAATGAGGCAAGAGCACTTCTGCTTCTTCAGGATCAGGGTCTTCTGACACTGAAAGAGGATGCAGGTCTGACCGCAACTATCAATGATATTACAGAGAACCCGAAGAACCTGGATATCGTAGAGCTTGAGGCAGCACAGCTTCCGCGTTCCTTACAGGATGCGGATATCGCAGTTATCAACGGCAACTACGCAATCGAGGCTGGTTTAAAGGTAACCGATGCTCTGGCAGTAGAGTCTTCTGACTCTTTGGCAGCCCAGACATACGGAAATGTCGTAGCAGTCCGTGAAGGTGACGAGGAGAGCGACAAGACAAAAGCTCTGATGGAAGTCCTGACAAGCGATGATATCAAAGAGTTCATCGAGACGAAGTATGATGGAGCGGTTGTTCCGCTGTTTTAATTGACGGCAGGAATTTGATTACAGCAGCGAAATGGGGAAGAGGCGGATGCTTTGCGGTGAAAACCGCAGGCGGAGGCCTCTTCTTTCGATTTATGGGAATGTGCGTCAGATGAAAAACGTTTTGCGTGAATTTTTTAGAATCATGTGATAGAATAAAACAAAAAAGGGATAAAGGTGACAGGTGGGTGATAAGAATGGAAATTCATATACAGAATAGGAAAAAGGGCTTTACGCTGGCGGAGCTTTTGGTAGTCGTTGCGATTGTTGCCATTTTAGCTGCAATTTCTATTCCTATTTTCACCAGGCAGCTGGAGGCTAGCCGGGAGGCCACAGATCTTGCCAATGTCCGTTCTGCCTGTGCAGAGGTGATGGCAGCGGTCATGATTGAGGATACAGAGAATGAAGTGAAGGTTGTAAAGCTGAAGCAGAAAAAAGCAAAATGGCAGTCGCATGACCCGGTGACGATAGGTGGAGTGATGCATTATAATGATCAGGGTGATACGGCCAACTGGATTGGTTATCCGGTTCCGGGTGGGGAGTGTGAAGTTTCCTATCAGCCAAATTCGGGAGTGCTTTTTAACTGGAAAGGTGGAAATGGTACAGGCGGTTCGGAACAGAAATATATGTTTAATATCAATTGTGATATGCATGCGCCCTTGAATAACAGCGGCGTATTGGAAATGCTGGGTAATAACAACAATTTTGAAATTGATTCCAACTGTACAAAATCCAATATGCTTCCAAAGATACAGGCAAAGATTGAGGAGGACAGCCTGTTAAAAAAGGGAACCTGGGCCTATCTGGGAGATGCGAAGGATAAGTCGAAGCGATATTTATTCTGGACATCTGTAGATATATCGTCAGATTCGGTTGGTGCAGGAAAGAAGATACCGGTTATTATCAGTACAGCAGATGGAAGGTTTTATATTTCAGAAACAACTACCGCTATTCGAAAGAATACAGCGGGTAACTATGTAGCAATCGCCGATCATCTAACTCCAAAACAGTATACGGAATATCTTTCGAATGATAAAAAGTATGAGAAGCTGCAGGAGGCATATGATGCATACGCAAAGCTGGTGACGGATGGGACGTATCAACAATATAAGGATACGCTGCCGAAGTAGGGGCTGTGCAGCTGTTACAGCTGGGCGTCTTTAAAGTGGGAAGAGCCAGGGCATATATCAGAATTTACCAACCTGTGCCGAAAACCTTGACATTTTCCTGAAAAACCTCTATGATAACAAGGAACTGAAAAATGAAAGGCAGTGAAGAAGAGGAGTACACATAGAAGCCCTGACAGAGAGAACCGCGCAGGTTGAGAGACGGTTCCGGGAAACGGATGTGGAAGGTAGCTTCGGAGCCGGATGAGTGAACCTGAGACATATGATAAGACGGTAGTAGTTCATCCCGGAGTCGTTCCCGTTAAAGAATAAAATGAGATATATGGGGAAGAGTTTTCCTGTATAATGAAGGTGGTACCGCGACTACAATCGCCCTTTACGTAATGTAAAGGGTTTTTTCATGTA
>OLTD01000729.1_pt1 | contig 10703 bp, 7 predicted proteins | sample 1643231 | NCBI WGS metagenome assembly OLTD01 (sample SAMEA3136647, study PRJEB25190) | human gut metagenome | biome: human gut; feature: human-associated habitat; material: faeces | place: Austria | collected 2013
CAAGAGAAAAGCTCACGTAAAGCAAAGCTTTTCTCTTGATTTTTTAGAAAGAGGAGGCACTGTCCACGATTTTGTGTAAATAGAAAACTAGAGGATTCGAGTTTTATACTTGAATCCTGTTTTCAAATATAGTTATAAATTGATTAAAAATCAATGCCCAATTCCAAATAGGTTGATACCATTTCTTTTCTATTTCTGTAATAGCCAGATACACAGACTTTTTCAAGGCATCATCATTTGGGAATGATAGCTTGTTTTTGGTGTACTTTCTAATTTTTCCGTTCAGATTCTCAATGAGATTCGTTGTATATATGATCTTTCTAATTTCAACCGGGAAGTCAAAGAATACGGTGAGTTCTTCCCAATTATTTCTCCATGAGCGTATCGCATATGGATATTTAGTCCCCCATTTTTGCTCAAAGTTCTCCAACTCCATCTTTGCGGCTTCTTTAGTAGGTGCATTATAGATATTCTTTAAATCAGAAGTAAACTCCTTTTTTTCTTTCCAGACCACATACCGACAGGAGTTTCTTATTTGATGCACTACGCATATTTGAGTGGTAGATGTTGGAAACACACTCTTGATAGTTTCTGTAAATCCATTCAGATTATCAGTAACCGTAATCAGTATATCTTCTACACCACGAGCTTTGAGATCCGTTAAAACGCCCATCCAGAAGGCAGCGCTCTCATTTTTACCAACCCACATACCCAATACCTCTTTCAGGCCTTCCTTATTTAGACCTACATATAAATAAACGGTCTTGTTGATGACCTTACCATTTTCCCTGACTTTAAATACGATACCATCCATCCAGACAATCATATATAAGCTCTCCAAAGGACGATTCTGCCACTCTGAAGCAGCCTGGCTGACTTTATTGGTAATAATAGAGATAGCGGAGGTGGAAAGATTGATACCGTATATTTCTTGCATTTCTGACTCAATGTCAGATACGCTCATGCCTTTGGCATAAAGAGAGATTACAAGACGTTCAATAGACAAGCCACGGGATTGATGCTTAGGGACTACAACTGGCTCAAATTCACTTTTTCTATCACGGGGGACCTGAATAACAGATTCTCCCATCTCTGTTTGAATCTGCTTCTTATAACTACCATTGCGGGAGTTGCCACTATGATCGCCTTGATTGGAGTGTTTCTCATAACCTAAGTGGTTATCAAGTTCAGCTTCCAACATTTGCTCATAGACACGAGTATGAAGCTCTTTCATGAAAGCGGTAACATCTTCACCTGTCTTAAACTGAGACAGGAACTCTTTACTTAAAAATTCTTTGGGGATGTCCATAAAATCTGCTTTTTTACAAAGTTAATATATAAATAAAAAAAACTACGAGAAGAATCCCGTAGTTTTCTATTTACACAATATTATGGAAAGTCCCAAAGAGGAACATTTACTGAATATCCCAACTTAAACTTCAATTATTTTGTTGTCTTCACTACAAATCCGTAATAGATTTACAAACCTTGTATTTCTTCTGCCGACAGACCTGTTATCTGTGAAATAGTATTAATAGGAATATTCAAAGCCTTCATATTACGTGCTGTTTCTCTTTTTTCTTCTGCACGACCTTCTGCACGACCTTCTACACGTCCTTCTACACGTCCTTCTACACGACCTTCCGCGCGACCCTCTGCGCGGCCTTCCGCACGTTCTGTCAATATATTATCTTTCAATATTACAATATTATCCAAATGACGATAATATGCTTCAAGTTCAGTTTTCGTCATTTTATCGAGTTTCAATCGTTCACGAGCCTCCGTCAAACCGGGAGCAGTAGCACTATCTGGTATATCACCTGTATTCAAATAACAAATCCATTCTTCCAACGGACTCTTGGCAACCTGATTAAAGTCATTCACCTTTAATATATAATATTCAGGATAAAGCTGGCTGACAGCATCGACCTTAAACGTCTGTTTCTGAAATGGAGTTAACTCCAGCACATCATTCTGATGAATCCCTCTGAACTCCGTTTTACCATGATATACTATATCCTTTCCATTGCCTAATGAAAAATAGACAATATTAACGCTATACACTTTACGTACTTTATCATAACCTTCTCCACGATTAATGTACTCGGTCACCAATTTAGAAGTACCAAACAACATACGTTGGAAATAAGCATACTCATTGTTATTCTGAACTTCAATCAGAATAAGCTCTCCTTTAGAGTTCTCCGCAAGCATATCAACACGATTATACTTATCAAACTCATCTTCTTGATTTCCTTCACTTTCCAACAATTTCTGAATGACAATCTTTTCATTGAGAAGAGTAGTCAGAAAGCCTTCAAGAACTGCAAAATTGGCTTTATTACGCAATAAGCGTTTCATAGCCCAATCGAAACGAATATAATTACTGGCCATAGGTTCGTCTCCTTTCCCGTTTTCTTTTTTCATGCAAACAAAGGTAAGCAGAAAATGTTTAATATCAAGTATATATATCCGATAAAATGACTCATCCTACCTTTATATAGACTACCGATCGTCCCGCTCCATACTTTTTTAAAATCCCTTTTTCAATAAATGCATTAATATCCTGCAATGCCTGTGTTTTTGTCTTTCCAACAAGTAAGGCATAATCTTGCCGATTAATACATGGATTCTTTTCCAAGAATTTATTTAATCGCTGCAAGCACTTCTCTTCTGCTAATGGATTCTTCACACGAAAAGGCGAATGATAACGTTGTAATACCAATTCAGTCTCAATATCCTTCTTAAACTGACGGTTGATTCTCAAATTAATATCTTTAAGAGATACTGACGGTGAACGCAAGTCTTTTGAATCAGTCACTTCTTTGTTCACATTCAAAGAAAGAGTAAAATAACCAATATCACCCAATTCAACAGAAAATCCCTTCAAAAGCAAATGTCTTAGTTCTTTCGAGATAGCTTCTATGACACCTACCACTTGCGCATGAGGCATATGCTGAAATGCAGTCACTTGTTCTACAAATTCTTCGGCTGTATAACTACCCTTCAGTACGACACGTGCATGCAAAGGTTGTTCTTCCCCACTTTTTGTGAGATCGGGAGTCTCATAAAGATCATAATTTACACTCATTATTTATTAGTATTTCATTAGGAAAGATTAAACTCCACTTCCCTATATATTAATTATTTATCATGCTATTGAATTTTCGTTCGACTTAAGTCAAGCGATAGTTTTAGTTAAGTCAAGCGATAGTTCAACTTAAGTCAAACGAAAACCAACTTACTAATGAGACAAATGTACGTAGAATATAGAGAAACTAACCTATACCAATTGATATTTTATTTCCTGCAATAAAATGTAAATCTTAAGATTTTATTAAATTCTCCTTATAATATAAGGTAGGGAGAATCTTTTTTTTTACTTTTGTCCCCGAATATTGTGGTACAAGCCATTATAAAAGAAAGAATTATGCAGAAAAACCTTGTCATTGTCGAGTCTCCGGCAAAAGCAAAAACGATTGAAAAGTTTCTGGGGAAAGATTTCAAAGTCCTTTCTAGTTACGGACACATACGCGATCTGAAGAAGAAAGATTTCAGTATCGACGTAAATAATGATTTTAAACCCAGCTACGAAATCCCGGCAGACAAAAAGGCGCTGGTTAGCACACTAAAGACAGAAGCTAAAGAGGCAGAAACCGTATGGCTCGCATCCGATGAGGACCGCGAGGGAGAGGCGATTGCCTGGCATCTGTATGAGGTCTTAAAACTAAAACCTGAAAACACAAAACGAATCGTATTTCATGAAATTACGAAGAGCGCTATCTTAAAAGCTATTGAACAACCACGCGACATTGACCTCAACCTCGTAAATGCACAGCAAGCACGACGGATTCTGGACCGTATCGTAGGTTTCGAACTCTCTCCCGTACTTTGGAGAAAAGTGAAACCGGCACTCTCTGCCGGACGTGTTCAGTCTGTTGCCGTCCGCCTGATCGTTGAACGTGAACGTGAAATACATGCTTTCAAAACGGAAGCTGCTTATCGCGTCACTGCCGTATTCCTCGTCCCGGACGCGGATGGAAAGCTGGTGGAAATGAAAGCTGAACTGGCTCGCCGTATCAAAACAAAAAAAGAAGCAAAGGCTTTCCTCGACGCTTGTCAGGGAGCGAGCTTTGCAATCGATGATATTACCACCCGCCCAATCAAGAAAACGCCTCCTGCTCCGTTCACAACGTCTACTTTACAACAGGAAGCCGCACGCAAACTGGGATATACCGTAGCGCAGACCATGATGCTCGCGCAGCGTTTATACGAATCGGGATTCATCACTTACATGCGTACGGACTCTGTCAACCTTTCGGAATTTGCAACGGCAGGCAGTAAAGACGCTATCATCAAAATGATGGGCGACCGCTACGTACATCCCCGCCATTTCGAGACCAAGACCAAGGGTGCACAAGAAGCTCACGAGGCCATCCGCCCTACTTATATAGAAAACCAATCCGTTGAAGGAACAGCGCAAGAGAAGAAACTGTATGACTTGATCTGGAAACGCACCATTGCTTCACAAATGGCAGATGCGGAACTGGAAAAGACGACTGCTACCATAACGATAAGTGGCAGCAGCGACGTATTTACAGCTATCGGTGAGGTGATTAAGTTCGACGGTTTCCTGCGCGTGTACCGTGAGTCTTATGATGACGACAACGAACAGGAAGATGAAAGCCACCTGCTTCCTCCTTTGAAGAAAGGCCAGAAGTTGGAACATGGCCCTATCATCGCAACCGAACGTTTCACCCAACGCCCTCCACGCTATACGGAAGCAAGTCTTGTACGTAAGTTGGAAGAACTGGGCATCGGACGCCCGTCTACGTATGCGCCTACCATCTCTACCATCCAGCAACGTGAATATGTAGAGAAAGGCAATAAAGACGGTGAAGAACGTCAGTTTAATGTCATGACATTAAAGGATCATCAGATTAAAGACGAAAATCATACTGAAATTACCGGCGCAGAAAAAGCTAAATTACTACCAACGGATATTGGCACTGTGGTAAATGATTTCCTTACCGAATATTTCCCGGACATTCTGGATTTCAACTTTACCGCCAGCGTAGAAAAGGAATTTGACGAAATTGCAGAAGGAGAAGTAAAGTGGACTTCTATCATGAAGAATTTCTATGATAAGTTCCACCCGTCTGTAGAAAGCACGTTGGCTATCAAGACAGAACATAAAGTAGGCGAACGCATCCTGGGAGAAGACCCGGAGACAGGAAAACCCATTTCCGTTAAGATTGGCCGCTTCGGTCCTGTTGTACAGATTGGTACTGTAGAAGATGAAGAAAAACCACGCTTTGCACAAATGAAGAAGGGCCAGTCCATGGAAACCATTACATTGGAAGAAGCACTGGAATTATTCAAATTACCTCGTACATTGGGCGAATATGAAGGAAAGACAGTCAGTGTCGGTGTAGGCCGTTTCGGTCCGTATATCCTGCATAATAAGGTATATGTATCGCTCCCTAAAGGACTCGACCCGATGGAAGTTACTTTAGAAGAGGCGGAACAACTCATTTTAGACAAACGCCAGAAAGAAGTGGAACGCCACATCAAGAAGTTTGAAGAGGAACCGGAACTCGAGATTCTGAACGGACGCTATGGACCTTATATTACCTATAAAGGTTCCAATTATAAAATTCCCAAAGATATTGTCCCACAGGATTTAACGCTGAAAAGTTGTCTCGACTTAATCAAGCTTCAAGACGAAAAAGGAGCGAATCCAGCACCAAAAAAGAAGTTTTCGAAAAAGAAGTAAGAAAATAAAATAAGAATGATGGCAGATATATAAATCTTTTTATATATTTGCCATTTATTTTACTTATTTTCAAAAACTTATGAAACAAACAATATTTGTAAAAACATTAATGGGTCTATTTTGTGCCCCATTAATATGTGGTTGTGTAGACGACCAGCGTGATTTATTTCAAGAGCCGGAAAAACTTCCCAAAGAAAGCTTTTTTGATTTCAACATGAACCAGAATCTGGCTATAGACATTGACTATGGCTTCAAGGAAGATTATGTGGTTCTTTTTGAAATTTATGATCAAGACCCGATTGAAGTAAATGATAAAGATGGTAGCTGGAAGAAAAAAGACATAGAACCTTTCTACCGTGCCGCCACCAGCAAAAAGGGAACGTTCAATGAAGATGGAATAACTATACGGGCAGATATTTCAGAAGTATGGTTATCATCCGACTATTTAGGTGCAGCATCGCCTGTAAAACTCACAATTGGCGAAGACCATCGTATTTCTTTCAACCAAAATGAGTATATTCAATCTCTACTCGCAAAAGCATCAACACCCGTCAGCAGAGGAGTGACAACCAATCAGCATAAATATCAGGATGACTGGATGCTTCTACCCAATGTAGACTGGAACGACAACGGACGTCCCAATAACTTATCTGCAGAAAAAAATATTCCGCCTGCCAGCGTACTTTATAATATAAAAAACGTTTTTAGAAAAACGGACGGGAAAAGCATTCGTGACAACTATCCCGAATTCTTTAACGGAAAAATGATATCAGACATCCCTATCACTACAGAAACCGAAGTAAGTCTTGTATTTGTCAATAGTACTGCCGCTTGGTACAACACTGTGGGATATTACACTTATCCTACTGGCGAAACACCCACTCTGGAAAATATCCAAAAGGTACTGGCATTTCCAAATGCTTCTCCTGTTTATAAAACAGCCGGAGTGGGTGCTTTAGTTTGTGGCGATGAAGTTAAATTGAAATACTGGAACGAAAAAGAAGGTAAATTTGAAGAAAAATTTCCTGCTGGGATCACTATTGGTTGGTGTCTGCAAGGCATGGGATTCAGAAGCAAGCCTTTAGATGAATACGTTCAAGGTGACCTTGTTCAAGGCATGGGAACCCGATACTCTACTACCATTTTGAACAAAGCGGGAAGTGATGGCATAAAAGAGACAAAGAACCGTATCACTGCGAGATACAGAATCCAATCAAATTGTAGCAATAGGATTTGAAGATAATATAGACTTAGATTATTGCGATGCCATTTTCTATATCCATACTTCCGAAAAAAATGCGATTGATGAAGAAGTAGTTCCTCCTTTGCCCGAAGATCCTGAAGTTCCAACTGATGAAGACAACTACACCACTTACTCCGGAATATTGACATTTGAGGACTTATGGCCGGAACAGGGAGATTATGACATGAATGATGTCATGATACGATATAAGAGTAAAGTATATAAATCCATACTGACAAATCGGGTATACAAAATTGTTGATGAATTCACTCCGTTTCACCGAGGAGGTTATTTGATAAACGGCTTTGGCTATCAATTACATAACATCGCTAACAGCGATATTAGTGATGTTTCTATTGAAGGGCCTTCTTATGCCTCCAAATCTCAATATATGCCTGGGAAAACAGAGACCGGCCAATCTCATCCTACAATTTTATTATTTGATAACATGAGGATTTTTGACGGAAAAGAAGAAGCAGACAAAAAGTATACTGTAACAATTCAAGTGAATGATGTAAGCTCAAAAAACGTATTACCACCTTATAATCCGTTTATTTTCGTAGAGTCAGATAAAACCAGAGGTAGAGAAGTGCATTTGGTAAAATATCCCCCTACAGATAAAGCCAATCCATCACTATTAGGCACTGGAAAAGATGTTTCCAGACCTGACGAGGGATTATATTATGTTTCGATAGACTTAATGCCATTTGCTCTCAATATGCCAATTAGCGAATTCCCTATCCCTGAAGAAGGCGTAAGGATAGACGAATCATATCCGAAATTTGCAACATGGGTTAAATCTAATGGGGCACAAGCCAAAGACTGGTACAAATACCCTAAAAAATAACAGTCATCAACAATAATGAAAAGTCAGACTAGGGTTAAACTTAGTCTGGCTTTTTCATTTGATCTTAAAACCTTTATCAGGAAATAATATATCAAACACAATCACAAATATAAAAACGGATGTCACCAGGATATTCATTGTCAATAAAGAAATGTGATAAGGCCAGGAAAGCAGTAAAGCTAAAGCAACCACAGCAATAATATGCGATAAAAAGAAGAATACGAATCGGCCTGGTATCCGAATTAAACCGGTTAGTCACCCAAATGGTGTGTTACTACCACAACATCCAGACAGCAAACCACAAGATGGTTTCTTTCAATAATCCTGCCCAAGTAAGATTATGGAGCAAATAATGTGAAAGCTGCGTGACCGAGAAAACATAGATCAGGTCAAACAGCAGTTCGGAATAAGAGACAGTAGCAGTTTCCGTTTCTCTCTTCCGAAGTAAAGGATGGGGGGGGATAAAACATACGGGATTCCTTTTATATATAAAAGAAACCCCGCAGAAGTATATTTTGTTCAGAGAAAGTCTTACATTCTGGAAGGAACCTCAATACCCAGCAAGTTCATTCCCAAACGAACAACTTTGGCTACATTAGCAGACAGAGCGATACGGAATACTTTCACCGCCTCATTCTCTTCACGCAAAATGCTGAAGTCGTGATAGAATTGATTGTATTCTTTCACCAAATCATAGGTATAATTAGCAATAATAGACGGGCTATAATCTTCACCGGCTTGTTTTACAACAGCCGCAAAGTCAGCCACCATCTGAATCAAGCCTTCTTCTTTCTCGCTTAATTCAATGCCAGACGGAATCTGTTCAGGAATAACAATACCCGATTCTGCCGCTTTCCGGAGCACCGACTGAATACGTGCATAAGTATATTGGATAAATGGTCCTGTGTTACCGTTGAAGTCGATAGATTCTTTCGGGTTGAACGTCATGTTCTTACGGGCGTCCACTTTCAGGATGAAATATTTCAAAGCTCCCAGACCAACGATACGGGCAATATCATCCGCTTCTTCCTGTGTCAAACCATCCAGTTTTCCGAGTTCTTGTGAAGTTTCTTTAGCAGTGGAAATCATTTCTTCCATCAAATCGTCAGCGTCCACCACAGTACCTTCACGGGACTTCATCTTACCTTCCGGCAGTTCCACCATTCCGTAAGAGAAGTGAACGAGGCTCTTACCCCATTCGAAACCAAGCTTATCAAGCAAAATAGAAAGTACCTGGAAGTGATAATTCTGTTCGTTACCCACTACATAAATCATCTTATCAATCGGATAATCAGCAAAACGAAGTTTAGCTGTACCAATATCCTGCGTCATATACACAGAAGTACCATCACCACGGAGAAGTAATTTGTGGTCCAGTCCTTCGGCAGTCAGGTCAGCCCATACGGAACCATCCTCTTTTTTGAAGAAGAAGCCTTTTTCCAGTCCTTCCATTACCTTTTCTTTTCCTTCGAGGTAGGTATTGGATTCATAATATATCTTGTCGAAGCTGACGCCCATCTTTTTATAGGTTTCGTCGAATCCGGCGTATACCCAGTTGTTCATCATTTCCCACAATCCGCGTACTTCGGGATCGCCAGCTTCCCACTTCACCAACATTTCACGGGCTTCCTGCATCAAAGGAGATGCTGCCTCGGCTTTCGCCTTAGCCTCATCGTCACTCATTCCCTGCGCTGTAAATCCAGCCATCAGTTCTGCCAGTTCCGCTTTATAATGTTTATCGAAAGAGACATAATAATCGCCTACCAGATGGTCGCCTTTCTTTCCGGAAGTCTCCGGAGTTTCGCCATTTCCATATTTCTTCCATGCCAGCATGGATTTACAGATATGGATACCACGGTCGTTTACGATATTAGTCTTTACTACCTTATTGCCGTTGGCAGCTACAATGTTAGCCAATGCGTTACCTAAAAGGTTGTTACGCACGTGTCCCAAGTGAAGCGGTTTGTTTGTATTCGGAGAAGAATACTCGATCATTACCAACGGAGAAGTTTCGGTAGCTTTTACCAGACCATATTGCTCGTCAGCCTGAATCTCATTGAGCAGTTCAATCCAGGTAGCCGATGCGATAGTCAGGTTCAGGAAACCTTTTATCACATTAAAGGCAGCTACAGCCGGTTCATTAGCCTTCAGATATTCACCGATCTCCTGTGCCGTCTGTTCCGGTCCTTTTCTCGACATCTTCAAAAAAGGGAACACGACCAGTGTCAAATGTCCTTCAAATTCTTTCTTTGTTTTTTGCATTTGCACCATCTTTTCAGGGACTTCCTGACCGTAGAGTGCTTTCAGTCCGCTGATAACGGACGCTACAAGTTTATCTTCTATCTTCATAATCAAGTTATTTCTTGCGCACAAAGATACAAAAAAAGGAGACGCATCGCGTCTCCTCTCCTAATTTCTTTCAACTATCTATCTTATTCAACAGCTGCAGATAATTCAGCACCAGCTTTAAATTTAGCTACTTTCTTAGCAGGAATAGTAATAGTTGCCTTTGTAGAAGGGTTAATACCAGTTCTTTCAGCTCTTTCGCTTACAGAGAAAGTACCAAAACCTACGAGAGATACTTTGTCACCAGCTTTCATAGCATTAGTAACTGAAGTGATGAAAGCATCAAGTGCTTTTTTTGCATCGGCTTTGCTCATTTGAGCTTCAGCAGCCATTGCACTAATAAGATCAGACTTATTCATAATACGTAAAATGATTAATTAATATATTTGTTACACAAAAGATTATCCCACAATGGATTGATTCCACAAATATAGCCGAACAAAACAACATATCAAATAAAAACATAAAAAAAACGCAGCAAATTATTGAAA
>OLTD01000733.1_pt1 | contig 10576 bp, 8 predicted proteins | sample 1643231 | NCBI WGS metagenome assembly OLTD01 (sample SAMEA3136647, study PRJEB25190) | human gut metagenome | biome: human gut; feature: human-associated habitat; material: faeces | place: Austria | collected 2013
TGAGGTCATGGAGGAGGACAACGATCCGTATGTCGCCCGTGTCGTCGAGCTGCGCGAGCAATCCAAAGTTGACCGAGCCGGTGCTTTCGAGGGCTTTTCTCGCCTTGTCGAGGAGCTGGAAGCCAAGTGTACTGTTGCTGAGCTTTTGGCGACGGGCCCGGTGCAGACCCAGTTCTGCGATAACCAGCTGGTGCGCATGGTGCTGCCGGTGATGGAGGAGGACCGTTCCGTGCGTATCCTTCGCGCTCCGGATGCGCTGTATTTTGCCCAGCACGAGATCTGCAGCTTTTACGCCGAACAAGAGGACTTTGAGCGTGCGCTGCCCGAGGTGCGTCGTCTCTACGATTTGGCGCGCTCGTCCATGCAGTCTCACTTTGCCCTGATCAACGTGCTAGCACGCCTGGAGCGCTATGACGAGATTATCGAGGTAGCGCGCCACGGCCTGCGCATTGCCAGCGACCGGTCTTCAATCGGTTACCTGTTCTATCGCCTGGCGTTTGCCTATTGGAACTGCGACCAGCTCGAGCTGGCGCTGGCATGTTATCGCCTGGTGCCGCGCGGCGAGGAGTCGGGTGGCAGTGCGCAGGAGGAAATGCAGGGCCTTATGAACGAGATGGGCGTCATCAAGCCGCCAACGTTTGAGGAGGCTATCGAGGCCATCCGCAAGGCAGGTCTTGAGCTGCCGCCGGTGCCCGCCGTGACCAATCAACTCGCGGATGCCGCCGTGCAACTCGTCGATAACGGTTTCTTTTTCTTGGCGCGCGGCTGTATCTATCAAATGTGGCGCACCATGGGCAACGATGAGCTCGGCTCCCTCAACCGCTCGCTGGGGTAGGGGCGGTATAGAGGGGCCGCACCGCGCTATTTGTATCGGCGCGGGCGGGAGGACCCGACAGAATCGGTAAGGCATAAAGCCGCCGAGCCTGCTAAAACTGTTAAACTCTGCTAAAGTTGCTAAACTTTGTTAAAGTTGTTAAAACTGGCAGAGGAGGTCGAATGTCAAAAGCTATTAATCCCTTTAAGCCAACAGCGGGCATGAATCCACCTGAGCTTATCGGACGCGACGCTGTTTTGGATGACTTTGACGAGGCTCTTGAGAATGGCCCTGGTGCCCCCGATCGACTCATGCGCATCTCGGGTGTCCGAGGCACGGGTAAAACGGTGCTCCTCAACGCATTGGGCGATCTTGCGCGCAAAAAAGGATTCGAGGTTGTCGACGTCGCCTCAAATGCCGGTTTTTGCGACAGAATTCTCGAGGCTCTGCAGCGAAATGTTCGTCTTGCATCAATGTCGATTTCCCCATCGATTTTAGGAGTCAGCCTTGGCTCCGTGGAGCTGTCGAAGTCAGCCTCTCATCTGGGCGAGGCGATGTACGATGCCGCGAAGCGAGGTGGTTTGCTCATCACACTCGATGAGATTCAGGACGCCTCAACTGAGGAAATGCGCGAGCTGGGTAATGAAATGCAGCTCTTGATTCGCCAAGGGGCGAATGTCGCCTTTGCATTCGCTGGTTTGCCAACCTCTGTGGATGGCGTGGTGGTGGATGATACGTTGACGTTCCTTCAGAGGGCGAAGCATATCGAACTCACGCGGCTTTCAGATTTTGAAGTCGGCGGATCGTTTGAGGATACGATGAGGCGTGCGGGCAAGGAACTCGACGAAGGCGTTGCTGAGCTTTTGACAAAGGCTTCGGCAGGCTATCCCTTTATGGTCCAGTTGGTCGGATATTACGCTTGGCAGGTTGCTGCGCGCAGCGGGTCGGAGAGCGTGAGTGAAGAGGCGGCTCGCAAGGGTGTCCAGGCGGCTCTTGATAGTTTCAATGCCATGGTGATTGCCCCCGCGCTGCGCAGGGTGTCGGAGCGGCAGTTTCAATATCTCGCGGCGATGGCGCAATGCGAAGGCGGCGAGATTACGAACGGTGATATTGCCAAAAAGATGGGATTGCCGGCGAATAAAGTCGGGTCGTATCGCAAACGTTTGATCGATACGGGACTGATTGAGCCTGCTGGCTACGGCTGTGTTTCGTTTGCAATTCCGTACATGCGCGATTATCTGTTGGAGACCGTTCGAGCGGACTAATAAAGACTGGAGGCATCGACGCCGCCGCTGGGGTTGCCCCGCATCTTTGTCTAAATCTGTAACATCTGGACGAAGATTCGGCCTGTAACTGTTACAGATTGAGATGATTGGGTGAGACGTCTACTGGCAAATTGGAATCGCTCCAAAATTTCCCCTTGCCCATCCTCGACTGTTTGGTTACTATAGAACGGCTGTTACGGAGAGCTGACCGAGAGGCCGAAGGTGCTCGCCTGCTAAGCGAGTATGCCCCAAAAGGGCATCTGGGGTTCGAATCCCCAGCTCTCCGCCAGTAAGACTTTAAAGAAGGGTTCCAAAAGGGACCCTTTTTTAGTTGAACCACGTTAGCTGGGGATTCGAACCCGAGAGGGCACGGGCGTTAAGCAAACGCGAAAGCGTTTGTAGCCCGTGGGCGAAAAGCCGCCAGGCTTTGAAGCCGGAGGGCATGCGCAGCATGCCCGGATATCCCCAGCTCTCCGCCAGTATGACATGAAAGAAGGGTTCCATTTGGGGCCCTTTTTTTAATTAGAAGAACGTTAGCTGGGGATTCGAACCCTCAAAAAAATGAGGCGCTCCGTTGGACGCCTCATTTGGTTCGATGTGATAACGCTTTGGCCCTACACCTCAGGAGCCTTGGCTACGGTCTCGCTTTCGGCTGTGAGCGGGCGGTTGTCGATGCGGCGGCCCAGGCGGTCGAGCTTCACGAGCAGCCACTCGATGGGATTGGGCCCCGTTCCTTCCTCGTCGGCAACCAGGTCCATGATGGCAATCTTGGTGCCGTCCTGCTTAAGCGTAACGCTGCCCACCTTATCGCCAACATGCACCGTGCCCGAAAGGTCATCGTAGCTAACCTTTTCGGTCACTTCGCCGGCGAGTGAGAACACTGTTGCCTGTGCGGCGGGGTCGGCGAGCGTGGCATCGATTGTCTTATCCGTCCAGTCGGTTTGGCCAATGCGCGCCATAAGCGGGTTGCCGTTGGCGGTCTTCTCCTGTGTATTGGCAATTGCGACCGTCACCTTGTGACCGTAGTACCAGTTGGCAAGGGTCGCCGTATCGGTAAAGCGCTGATCGTTGGTTGTGGAGTTCAAAATAACGGTGTAGATCTCGTCGCCGTCGCGGTTGTAGGCGCTCGTAAAGCAATAGCCCGCGTCGTCGGTGGTGCCGGTCTTGCCGCCAATGTTTCCGTCCTGACCGAGCAAAACGTTGTGCGTGTCCATGGAATGCGAATGGTCTGAGCCATCGGCACCTGTAACCTCGATCCAGGAGTCCTCGCTCGCCACGACCTCGCGGAACGTGTCGTTTTTCATAGCCTCCTGCATCATCAGTGCCACGTCATGTGCGGTTGAGTGCATGTCGCCGGCCCACTCATCAAAGTCCAGGCCGTGTGGATTCTCAAAGACCGTGCCGGTGCAGCCGAGCTTTTTGGCGCGCTCGTTCATGGCCTTCACAAAGGTTGCCTCGGCGTCTTTGGTCTTGGGGTCGATCTTTTTGCCTACGTACTCGGCAAGCACGGTGGCGGCGTCGTTGCCCGAGGGGATCAACAGGCCGCGTAGTGCCTGCTCCACGGTGAGCTCGTCGCCTTCGAGCAGGCCGGCAGTCGAGTTGCCTACGGTGGCGGCAGCGTTGCTCACCGTGACCTTCTCGTCCATCTTGCAGTTTTCGACGGTCAGGATTGCGGTCATGACCTTGGTGATCGAGGCGATCTTGACCTGTTCATCGGCGCCGCGTCCATAGTAGACGGTGCCGTCCTTGCCCATAACAAGGGCATTCGTTGCCTCGATATCGGGCAGGTTTTCTGTCGTGATGCCGCGGGCGTCGGCGGTCTTGCCGCAGACGTCGTCGGTCGTGAGCACTTGGGCGCCGGCGACGGTGGGCATGCCGGCAGCAAGAGCGATAGCGCAGACAAAGCCGGCGGCAAGCTGGGCGGAGCGCTTTGCAAAAGAGGTGAGGGACATCACAGATTTCGCTTTCGACGGAATGGTCTCTTCTGGCACTAGAGTATATCGTTTGCCGGCGACGACGATCGTTGCGTGCGCGCATGGCCCGCATTCGTGCTCGAACGGGCACAAGGGTGCTTAAGGTCGACTTAATCGCCCGCGCTTGTTGTGTGTGGCGGGGGCCGCCTCGGGCATAATGGAGCGCGAGAGGAGCACGCATGAACGAGCGCATACTGGTAGTTGATGACGAGAAGGCCATCGCCGACCTGGTTGGTATCTACCTTACAAAGGAGGGCTTTGACGTCCAAATCGCCTACAGCGGGGCCGATGCGGCCAAGGCAATCCTGGAGCAAGAGTTTGACCTGGCACTGCTCGACGTCATGCTGCCCGATATCGACGGCTTTGAGCTGCTGCGTACCATCCGTGCCAGCCATACCTATCCCGTAATTATGTTGACGGCACGCGATGCCCAGCAGGATAAGATCGAAGGCCTTTCTCTTGGCGCGGACGATTACGTGGTCAAGCCGTTCCGCCCGCTGGAACTCATCGCGCGCGTTCATGCTCAGTTGCGCCGCTACACCAGCTACGGTAGCCGCGCGCAGGCGACCGAGTCGCCGACCCTCCAGCTCGATGGCCTCGAGATCAACCGTGACGCTCGCTCCGTGACGGTGGACGGTGCGCCGGTGCGCCTCACGCCCATCGAGTATTCCATCTTGCTGTATCTGGCCGAGCATCGCGGCAGCGTAGTGCCCGTGGAGGACCTGTTCCGCGCGGTGTGGAACGAGGACTTTATGCCCGGCTCCAACAATACGGTGATGGTGCACATTCGTCACCTGCGCGAAAAGATCGGTGACGACGCTCAGAAGCCGCGTTTTATCAAAAACGTTTGGGGCGTCGGCTATATCATCGAATAACGCCTTTGTTAGCGAGGACATGGACATGACAAAAGACGATAAGCAGGCGTTTGAGGTGCCCGATCGGCTCTTTGAATACGTAAGGGCGGTCGTCGATAATCGCGCACTTGCGACGGTGCTGCTCTTTTTGCTGAGTCTGCTGCTAATCGGCATTGGTAACATCGCCGGTATCTTGGCGGTGCTACTCATCGGCTTCTTGCTGATCGATCGCTTTGAAATCGTGCGCCGTTTCGGGGTGATCGGCGGTGCCGCGTGGGCCATGACGCTGGCGATCGGCGCCATGGCGCTCGGTGGCATTGAGGGACCGGTGCTGTTCGATGCCGGCTTTGTATTCAACATGCTTGGCTTTGTCTTGGCGCTCGCCGTGTGCGTCCTGTTCTTTTGCGGCCGCGCTCTGTACTACCAGGGCTATGAGCAGGGTGAGCGGCATTCCGACCGCGTGCTTGCCGCCCGTATTCAGGACCGCCTGATCGATCATCCTGACGCCTGGGATAACATCGACGGCGACTTCCTGGAGGTCGAGGGTGCGCTCAACCGCGTGCGCGATCGCGAGCGTAAGGTGCAGCAGGCCCTACGCGACGAGTCGCATCGCAAGGACGACTTGGTCACATACTTGGCGCATGACCTGCGCACACCGCTTGCCAGCGTGGTGGGCTACCTCTCGCTGTTGCAGGAGGCACCCGACCTGCCGGTTGAGCAGCGCGCACACTTTACGGGCGTGGCGCTCGACAAGGCGCACCGACTCGATGCGCTTATTGAGGAGTTCTTTGATATCACGCGCTTTGACTTCCACGATATTGTGCTTACGCGCGGCTACGTCGACCTGGGATTGCTACTGGCGCAGGTTGCCGATGAGTTCTATCCCATTCTCAACGAGCAGCACAAAGATGTCCAAGTTGATGTGCGCGAGGATCTGACGGTACTTGTGGATGGCGACAAGATGGCTCGCGTGTTCAACAACATCATGAAAAACGCCATCGCCTATAGCTACGAAGGATCGACCATCACGATTGAGGCTGGGCGCCAAGATGACGGTGGCGTGCGAATTCGCTTTATTAACCATGGTGACCCGATTCCTGCGGCTAAGCTCAAGGTAATCTTTGAGAAGTTCTATCGCCTGGACGCGGCACGTGCGACCAATCGCGGTGGCGCCGGGCTTGGCCTTGCCATCGCCAAGGAGATCGTTACAGCGCACGGCGGCACGATCGCGTGCGAATCGACGCCCGAGCACACGATATTTACCATCGAGTTGCCGGCGGAATAGTCAAGGTGCCCTTACAAACACTTGACAATGCGCTCACGTGCGTATGAGCCGCGATTTCTACTATCGATACTGCTGAATTGATATCGATATGGAGGTATGCGGTATGACGGCTGCTGCGGCGATGGAGCCTACGGAGCTTGAGGAACTCATAGAGGCGCAGGCCGAGGCCGCGCACGAGCGCGAAGTTGGGGATGCGACTCGCCCCACGGCGCAGGACCTTGCCGCCTCGCCGACGCGCATCGATGTTGAAGGCCTTGACCTGTTTTACGGCGACCATCATGCGCTCAAGGACGTGAGCATCAAAATTCGTGACAAGCAGATCGCCTCGTTCATCGGGCCTTCGGGCTGCGGAAAGTCGACGCTGCTGCGCTGCTTTAACCGTATGAACGACGGTATCAAGGATTGCCGCATTGAAGGCAAGATTGCACTCGACGGCCAGAATATCCTGGGCGATTACGATATCTGCCGCTTGCGCCAGCGCGTGGGTATGGTGTTCCAACGCCCCAATCCGTTTCCCATGAGCATCTACGACAACGTCGCCTACGGTCCTCGCGGCATGGGAGTGCGCGACCGCGTCGCGCTCGACGAGCTGGTCGAAGACTCCCTGCGACGCGCCGCGCTGTGGGACGAGGTCAAGGACAAGCTCGACAAGAGCGCCCATGCGCTTTCGGGCGGTCAGCAGCAGCGCCTGTGCATCGCGCGCACGCTGGCGCTCAACCCCGACGTGATCTTGTTCGACGAGCCCTGCTCGGCGCTCGACCCCATCTCGACGCTGGCGATCGAGGACCTCATGTCGTCGATTGTTGCCGACCGCGCCATCGTCATCGTGACGCACAACATGGAGCAGGCGTCGCGTGTGTCCAACCGCACGGCGTTCTTCTACATGGGCGATATGGTCGAGTACGACGAGACTGACGAGATTTTCCAACGGCCCAAGGACAAGCGGCTGAATGATTACCTCACCGGCATGTTCTCCTAGTCCGGGACATGCTTGAGGCCCGCGGTGGCCACGGTTGCCGCGGGACTGATTGGAGAGGCGGGTCATCTCTTGTGGGAGATGGCCCGCCTTTTTGTGTCGTGTGCGGCCTGCCTTTTCGCTGCTATCATGGACAACGTTGAATTTCTACGAAGGAGCAGGGCATATGGCGATTCTTTTGGGATGCGATTCCGTCAGCCTAGAGTTTCCCACCAAGCATATTTTCGATAGCGTTACGCTCGGCGTGGGCGAGGGCGACCGTATTGGTATTGTCGGTAAAAACGGCGACGGCAAGTCGACGCTGCTGAGCGTGCTCGCCGGCACGCTGGAGCCCGATGACGGGCGCGTGACGCACCGCCGCGACACGACGATTGGATTGCTCGGCCAAAAGGATAACCTGGTCGATACCGACACCGTGCATCATGCCGTCGTCGGTGACACGCCCGAATACGAGTGGGCCTCGAGCCCGCGTACGCGCCAGATTCTGGCCGGCCTTATTAGCGATGTGCCCTGGGAGGGCACGGTGGGCGAGCTTTCGGGCGGCCAGCGCCGTCGCGTGGACCTCGCGCGCCTGCTGATCGGCGACTACGACGTGCTCATGCTCGACGAGCCCACCAACCACCTGGACATGCGCACCATCAACTGGCTCGCGCGTCACTTAAAGGCCCGCTGGCAGCGCGGCCAGGGCGCGATGCTCGTGGTCACGCACGACCGCTGGTTCTTGGACGAGGTCTGTACCAGTATGTGGGAGGTCCACGACGGCCAGGTCGATCCCTTCGAGGGCGGTTACTCCGCATATATCCTGCAGCGCGTGGAGCGCGACCGCATGGCCGCCGTCACCGAGGAGCGTCGTCGCAACATGGCGCGCAAGGAGCTCGCGTGGCTGAGCCGCGGTGCCCAGGCGCGCTCCACCAAGCCCAAGTTTCGCGTTGAGGCTGCTCGTGAGCTGATCGCCGACGTGCCTCCCGTGCGTGACGAGCTGGAGCTCAAGCGCCTAGCCGTGAGCCGCCTGGGCAAGCAGGTTATCGATGTGGTCGACGTGGACGCCGGCTATGCGGATACCGATGGCGCGCCCAAGCAGGTGCTCTCTGACGTGACCTGGCTCATTGGTGCGGGCGACCGCTATGGCCTGCTGGGCGAGAACGGTGCCGGCAAGTCGACGCTGCTCGGCGTGATCCAGGGCAAGATTGAACCCACGCGCGGCCGCGTGAAGATTGGCCAGACAGTGCGCTTTGGCGTGCTGTCGCAGCAGCTCGAGGAGCTCGAACCCTACATGGGCGACACGATCCGAGAGGTGCTCAGCAACTATAAGAAGTACTACGTCATCGACGGCAAGGAGACTTCGCCCGAGAAGCTCTGCGAGCGTCTGGGCTTTACGACGCAGCAGCTCTGGAGTCGCATCGGCGATCTTTCGGGCGGCCAGCGCCGTCGCCTGTCGCTGCTACTGACAATCCTGGACGAGCCCAACGTGCTCCTCCTGGACGAGCCCGGCAACGACCTGGATACCGACATGCTGGCGATTGTCGAGGATCTGCTCGACGGCTGGCCCGGCACGCTGATCCTGGTGACGCACGACCGCTTTTTGATGGAGCGCGTGACCGACCAGCAGTGGGCGCTGCTCGACGGCCACCTGACGCATATGCCCGGTGGCGTGGACCAGTACCTGCGCCTGTGCAACGCCACCGCCGAGGGCGAGCCCGTGGGCGCGCCGAGCGCCAAGACCGGCACGTTTGACACCGGTGCCGCGGCAGCTGCGGCCGAAAAGCCCAAGTCGAGCGGTCAGCCCAACGGCCTGTCCAACGCCGAGCGCCAGAAGCTCCGCCGCGAGGTGAGTTCGCTCGAGCGCAAGATGGAGACGCAGCGCGCCCGCGTTGAGGAGGCCGAGGCAGCAATGGCCCAAGTCGATCCCACCAACTACACGGCGCTCGGCGAGCAGCAGGCAAAGATCGACGAGGCTCACGCCGCCATGGACGAGCTGGAGATGGCGTGGCTCGAGGCGAGCGAAAAGCTCGAGGGCGAGGAGTAGACGAGGATGATCAAAGCCGCGTTTTTCGATATCGACGGCACGCTGCTGAGCTTTAAGACTCACCGGATTCCGGCGTCGGCGCAGCAGGTGCTCGACAGCTTTCACGAGCAGGGGATCGCATGCGTGAGCGCCACGGGTCGCCCGACCTACCAGATGCCGGACTGGCTGTTCGACCTGGGCTGGGATGCGTACATTACGCTCTCGGGTCAGCACTGTTTTGATGCCGAGGGGGTTTACCGCAGCTGTCCGATCGATCCGGACGACGTTGCGGTGATTGTGGACCAGGTGGCGCAGGGGCGCTATGACTCGCTGTGCATGCAGGGCGAGAACTCGTTTGTGAACCGCCTGTCCGAGCGCGTGGTGACGGCTGGCAGCAACGCGGGAATCGTCTACCACGAGGAGCCGTTTGAGCACGCCTTTGACGCACCGGTCTACCAGTTCTGCGCCTTTGTGGACCCGGCCGACGAACATATCGTGACCGACGCCGTGTCGCATTCGCTCACCACGCGCTGGTGCGACCTGTTCTGCGACATTATTCCCGCTAACGGCGGCAAGGACCTGGGCGTGGCGGCGACGCTCGAGCGGCTTGGTATCGACGCGAGCGAGGCGATTGCCTTTGGCGACGGCGAGAACGACCTGTCGATGTTTGCCGCCGTGGGCACGAGTGTGGCCATGGGCAACGCACAGGACACGGTGAAAGCTGCGGCGACCTATGTGACGACTGCCGTGGACGACGACGGCATCTACAACGCCGCGAAGCACTTTGGATTGATGTAACTGCGGGCCGGCACCCGGCGCCTGGGGACACTCCTTGCGGGGCGTCTCCATTTTGTTTTCGTCCCGCACGTTTTGTGAAACACGGCTAACTTTTAGACAAAGTAGTAAGACATGGGCAACTTTTGCGGTAAAGTTAGCCGTGGAAAGTATCCAAAGGCTAACTAGCAATCATCGCGAAAGGCGGCCCATGGCCCTACGTGAATCCGGAGAAGACTATCTCGAATCGATCTACGTTCTGTCGGAACGTCAGGTCATCGTGCGCTCGATCGACGTTGCGGAGTACCTCGGCGTAACCAAGGCGAGCGTCTCTAAAGCCATGGCGACGCTGGAGAACAGCGGCTATGTCGAAATGGGCAAGCGCGACGTTCATCTGACGGAGCGTGGTCTGGAGGTCGCTCGCCAAATGTGGGAGCGTCACTGCTTTTTCGTGGGGCTGCTGGAGGATGCGGGTGTTTCGGCTGAGGTCGCGTCGCAAGAGGGCTGCCACATGGAGCACTGCCTAAGCGAGGAAAGCTTCGAGAAGCTGAGGGCGATGCTGGGACGGGACGGTGCTTCGGCGCCAACAATGACCGACTAGCACTCCCGCAGTGGCGCGCCTCCCGCGCC
>OLTD01000745.1_pt1 | contig 10224 bp, 10 predicted proteins | sample 1643231 | NCBI WGS metagenome assembly OLTD01 (sample SAMEA3136647, study PRJEB25190) | human gut metagenome | biome: human gut; feature: human-associated habitat; material: faeces | place: Austria | collected 2013
AGAGATTACAGAAATATAAAAAAGAGAAGGAGAAGGAAAATGGGAATTTATGAAGAACTTCAGGCAAGAGGCCTGATCGCCCAGGTAACAGATGAGGAAAGAATCAAAGAACTTGTAAATAATGGAAAGGCTACATTCTATATTGGATTCGACCCGACAGCAGATAGTCTTCATGTAGGACATTTCATGGCACTGTGCCTGATGAAACGTCTGCAGATGGCAGGCAACAAGCCGATCGCATTACTTGGCGGCGGCACCGGCATGATCGGCGATCCGTCCGGACGTACGGATATGCGCCAGATGCTGACACCGGAGACGATCCAGCATAACTGCGACTGCTTCAAAAAGCAGATGAGCCGTTTCATCGATTTCTCTGATGACAAGGCGCTCTTAGTCAACAACGCAGAGTGGCTGATGAATCTGAATTATGTAAACTTACTGCGCGAGGTTGGTCCGCATTTCAGCGTCAACCGTATGCTGACCGCTGAGTGCTACAAGCAGAGAATGGAGAGAGGCTTAAGCTTCTTAGAGTTCAACTACATGATTATGCAGAGCTACGACTTCTATATGTTATACCAGAAATACGGCTGCAACATGCAGTTCGGCGGCGATGATCAGTGGAGCAATATGTTAGGCGGTACCGAGCTGATCCGCAGAAAGCTTGGCAAGGACGCACACGCAATGACCATCACCCTGCTGTTAAACTCCGAGGGCAAGAAGATGGGTAAGACCCAGTCCGGCGCTGTATGGCTGGATCCGAACAAGACATCCCCGTTCGAGTTCTACCAGTACTGGAGAAACGTAGCCGATGCCGATGTATTAAAGTGCCTGCGTATGCTGACCTTCCTGCCGCTTGAGCAGATCGATGAGATGGACAAATGGGAAGGCAGCCAGTTAAATACTGCAAAAGAGATCCTGGCTTACGAGCTGACCAAGCTGGTACACGGCGAGGAAGAGGCTGAGAAGGCACAGGCAGCAGCGAAAGCACTGTTCTCCAGCGGAAATGCAGCCAATATGCCGACCTACGAACTGACTGAGGATGATTTCAACGGTGATGAGATCGATATTCTCTCCATCCTGCAGAAATCCGGTCTGGCTCCGTCCCGTTCCGAGGCAAGAAGAAATGTCGAGCAGGGCGGCGTATCTGTAGACGGAAACCAGGTAAAAGATATCAAGGCAGTCTTCACGAAGGATCAGCTCGCTGGCGAAGGAATGGTTGTCAAGAGAGGTAAGAAGAACTTTAAGAAGGTTGTTTTAAAATAAGTGGAGATGTTCCGCCAGAATCTTCACCCCATACAAATCAGAATCACGCCGCCGGCGATCTCTGCCGGGCTTTCAAGCGAAGCCCGGAGAGATGTCCGGCGGCGGTTCCGATCATGGAGAGAAGCAGAGCAAATCCGAAACCATATCTTACATTCACTCCCACAAAAATTACCCAAATTTTACATAAACGATACCAAAATATGATTTCTGTAAATCCAGGAATCTTTTATACTGCGTACTGTAAGAAATCAAGGATAAAAAACTCTGAGAGAAAAAAGAGAGAGGAAAGAGGAATTTTATTATGAAGAAAAATATTCAGAAAACAATCGCAGTATTAGGAGCAGCCGTTCTGGCAACTGGAATGGTAGGATGTGGTTCCAGCAATACAAATACAAGTGCAGCAGACACAAGCGCAGACAGCAGCGCAGCTGAAAGTGGTGCAGCAGCAGATACAACCGAGAACAGCGCAGATGCAAAAAATTTGAGTGGTTCTATCACCCTGGCAGGTTCCACTTCGATGGAAAAATTTGCAAATGCACTGGCAGAAACGTTCATGGAGAAATATCCGAACGTGACTGTACAGGCTGAATTTACCGGCTCTTCCGCAGGTATCGAGTCCGTGCTGGCAGGTCAGTGTGATGTCGGTGATTCTTCCAGAGCATTAAAGGATGATGAGAAAGCAAAAGGTGCTGTTGAAAATATCGTAGCTATCGATGGTATCGCCGTTGTCGTTGACCCGTCCAACGCTGTAGATGGTCTGAGCAAGGATGACCTGACCGGCATTTACGACGGAAGCATCACAAACTGGAAGGATGTAGGCGGCAGCGATATGCCGATTGTCGTAGTCGGACGGGAAGCAGGTTCCGGTACAAGAGGCGCATTTGAGGAGCTTCTGGGTCTGGAAGATGCCTGCAAATATGCAAATGAGCTGGATTCCACCGGTGCAGTTATGGCAAAAGTAGCATCCACACCGGGTTCCATCGGATACGTTTCCCTGGATGTAGTCGATGATACCGTTAAGGCGGTTAAACTGGATGATGTAGAGCCGACGGAGGAGAACATCAAGGCAGGCAGCTATTTCTTAAGCCGTCCATTCGTTATGGCAACCAAGGGAGAAATTTCTGAGCAGAACGAGCTGGTACAGGCGCTCTTTGACTATGTATACTCTGCAGAAGGCGATGACCTGATTAAATCTGTAGGCCTGATTACTACGAAGTAAGAAACTGCATCGGAATTTGTGAATGTGGATAAAATTACCGGTGGAAACCGGTAAGAATAGAAAAATCAGTAATTCACGAATACATATAATATTGAATAGATTCAAATAATATCGAGTCGCTTGCAGTCAAGCCGCAGAAAGGAAACTCTGCTTTGACCGAAAGCGGCTCGCTGTTCAATCCGAGACAGGAGAGACATATGCACGAAAAGAAATTTACCATTTTTGGAAGCCATGCCACGAAATCAGCGGTAGAGAGGGCAGCGGAAATTATTTTTACTGCCTGCGGCCTGCTGGCGGTGGTGGCAGTTTTTTCAATTACCTTATACATGATTATCAGCGGTACCCCGGCACTTTTTAAGGTGGGTGTTCCGGAAATCTTATTTGGAACCGTCTGGAAGCCGACTGGAAATCCGGCGTCTTTCGGAATTCTCTACGTTATTTTAACTTCCATCGTCGGAACCTTTCTGGTGATCCTGATCGGTGTTCCGATTGGGCTGTTTACCGCCATCTTTCTGGCAGAGGTTGCACCGCCGAAGGTAGCGGCAGTGGTCCGCCCGGCAGTTGAGCTTCTGGCAGGTATTCCGTCGGTTATCTACGGACTCTTAGGAATTTTGATTTTAAATCCTCTGATGTATAAGCTGGAAATGAAAATCTTTGCCGGTTCCACGACGCATCAGTTTACCGGCGGTGCGAACCTGATATCGGCGGTTCTGGTTCTGGCAATCATGATTCTTCCGACCGTCATCAATATCAGCGAGGCGTCGCTTAGGGCAGTCCCGAAACATTTAAAAAGCGCATCGCTGGCGCTCGGTGCAACGCATATCCAGACGATTTTCAAAGTAATTGTTCCGGCGGCGCACTCCGGCATCATCACGGCGGTGGTTTTAGGCTGCGGACGTGCGATCGGGGAGGCAATGGCGATCAGCCTGGTATCTGGAAGTTCAGTCAATCTGCCGCTTCCATTTAACTCCGTCCGTTTCCTGACAACCGCGATCGTGGCGGAAATGTCTTATTCAGAGGGACTTCACCGGGAAGTGCTCTTTACCATCGGTCTGGTGCTGTTCGTATTTATCATGTTTATCAACACGGTGCTCAGCCGGATGTTTGTGAAGGAGGGCGGCGCAAATGACCGATAATAGAATGAAAAGTATTTACCAGAAGCGCACCCGCATCGGGGACAATATCTTAAAAGTGCTGATTTATCTGGCAGCTGGCGTGGCGATCGCGCTGTTAGTTGGCATCATGGGGTATGTGTTTGTGCGCGGCCTGCCGCAGGTTTCCTGGCAGCTTCTGTCCACGGTGCAGAGCTCCCTCAAGGGCACCTTTGGTATTCTGGGAAATATCATCAACACGATTTACATCATTGTAATTACCCTTATCATTGCAGCGCCGATCGGAATCGGCTCCGCCATTTATCTGAACGAATACGCAAAGCCGGGAAAACTGGTGCGGACGATTGAATTTACAACCGAGATCCTGTCCGGTATTCCGTCGATTATTTTTGGCTTGTTCGGTATGGTCTTTTTCGGAATGACGCTGAAGCTGGGCTATTCGGTTCTGACCGGCTCCTTCACGCTGACCCTGATGGTGCTTCCGCTGATTACGCGGAACACACAGGAAGCACTCAAAACCGTTCCGGACAGCTACCGCAGCGGCGCACTGGGAATCGGTGCAACGAAATGGTATATGATCCGGACGATCCTGCTGCCGAGCGCGGCACCGGGTATTCTGACCGGCGTCATCCTTTCGATTGGCCGTATCGTGGGCGAGTCGGCGGCGCTTCTGTTTACTGCCGGAAGCGGCTTCCAGCTTCCGAAAAACCTGTTTGGAAAACTGTTTGAGTCGAGCGGCACGCTGACTATCCAGCTCTACCTGTCGATGCAGAAAGCAAAATACGATCAGGCGTTTGGAATCGCGGTCGTGCTTCTGATTATCGTGCTGGGAATCAACCTGCTGACGAGATTTTTGACCAACCGGTTTGATGTGACAAAATTAAAATAAAGTAAAAAATGAGGAAATGATATGGAGACAAAAATTTCTACGTCGGATTTGAATCTGTACTATGGAAACAATCATGCATTAAAAAATATCAATCTGGATATATATGAAAATCAGATCACAGCGTTTATCGGACCGTCCGGCTGCGGTAAGTCTACCTATTTAAAAACATTGAACCGCATGAACGATCTGGTGCCGAATGTAACAATCAATGGAAAGGTGTGGATCGACGGCGAGGATATCTATGATCCGAAGGTTGATACGACGCTTCTTCGCAAGAAGGTCGGCATGGTATTTCAGCAGCCGAACCCATTTCCGATGAGTATTTATGACAATATCGCGTATGGACCGCGGATTCACGGCATTAAGGGAAAAGCAGAGCTGGACGCGATTGTGGAGAAGAGTCTGCGCGGCGCGGCCCTGTGGGATGAGGTCAAGGATCGCCTGAAACGTTCTGCACTGGGACTTTCCGGCGGACAGCAGCAGCGTCTCTGCATCGCGCGTGCGCTGGCGGTTGAGCCGGAGATTCTCCTGATGGATGAGCCGACCTCGGCACTGGACCCGATTTCCACGCTGAAAATCGAGGATCTGATGGGCGAGCTTAAGAAGAATTATACCGTTGTCATCGTTACCCACAATATGCAGCAGGCGACCCGTATTGCGGACTACACGGCATTTTTCCTGGTGGGAGAGGTAGTCGAGTATGCACCGACGACGGATCTGTTCTCGCATCCGCGGGAGAAGAAGACGGAAGACTATATTACCGGACGGTTTGGATGATAACCGGATGGTTGGAAATTTGGAATGGGTAGAAAATCAGGAAGGAAACAACATAAACGGAGGAGACGCGGGATGGCGACAAGAGAAACATTTTTACAGGAGTTAAAGAACCTGAATCAGGAAGTAATCACGATGAGCCAGATGGTGCAGGATGCGATTGACAGCAGCTTTCAGGCTCTCAGCGAACATAATACGGAATTGGCAGACAAGATAATCAAGGGAGACCGCGATGTGGACAATATGGAACGAAAGATCGAGACACACTGCCTGATGCTGATGTTAAAGCAGCAGCCGGTCGCCAGCGATCTGCGCCATATCTCGACGGCACTGAAGGTAGTGACCGATCTGGAGCGGATGGGCGATCAGGCAGCGGATATTGCTGATCTGTCCCTGCGCTTAGAGGCAGCGGATTACGGTCTTGTGAGCAAACACCTTCCGGCGATGGTGGCAAATGTAAAAACGATGGTTAAAGATGCAATTCGCGCTTTCATCGAGCGCGATACCGAAACCGCAGAAACCTTTGAGCAGAGAGATGACCTGATTGATGCCTTTTTTGAGCGTGTTAAACGGGAAGTTATCGAATTTCTGAAAAAAGATGGAGACAAATCCGATGTGGCGGTGGATGTGCTGATGGTTGCCAAGTACCTGGAGCGAATCGCCGATCACGCGGTCAATGTGTGCGAGTGGACAGAGTTCTCGGATACGGGGGCCGTGGGGAATGTGATGATTCTCTAGGTTTAATTAAAATCCGGGTATGAAAAATGAAAATTAGATGCCTGGATTTTTTCCGTTCCGCATAAAATAAATAGAATATGTGGAAATAACGTGGAGTGCGATATATCATGCGTGATATAGTGCTGGAACTTTTAAGTTCATACGGATATGCGGGAATGTTTGCCCTGATTCTAATTGAGAATTTGTTTCCGCCGATCCCGTCGGAAGTGATTTTAACCTTTGGTGGATTTATGACAACATATACACGGATGAACATAGCCGGGGCAGTTCTGGCAGCGACGGCGGGCTCGGTGCTGGGGGCGCTGATTCTGTATGAGCTGGGGCGGCACATTCCCGTGCAGAAGTTTTATGCATTTTTGGGCGGGGCATGGGGAAAACGGCTGGGAGTAGAAGTGGAAGATGTGAAAGATGCAGACGGATGGCTGGAGAGAACGGGACGGTCAGCCGTCTTTTTTTGCCGGTTCGTTCCGATCATCCGAAGCCTGATCTCGATCCCGGCGGGGATGGCAAAGATGGAACTGCTGCCGTTTCTCCTTCTGACAACAGCGGGCAGTCTTATCTGGAATACGGTGCTCATCGGAGCCGGCGCGGTGGCGGGGGCATCGTGGGAACGTATTCTGGTGCTGTTAAAAACATATTCCCGCTTCGCCGTGATTGGAGCGGGAATCTTGGGATTTGCGGTGGCGTGTGTGTATTTTCGGAAACGATAACAACAGGAGAGTGAAAATTCATGCAGAAAGAGTTTATTCATTCAAGTAAAAATATATCGTGTCATTCTTTACTTCCAGCCGTGCCGTCCCATCGATCACCAGCTGTTCCAGATATGGGCGCAGGTGGCGTTCCTGACGGATGAGCTGGTCGTAGGTACCGATGTGCATTCCGATCAGGCGTCGGCTTTCCTGATAAAATTCATCACGCGTCATCGGTCTCTGCAAAAGCTTTGCCAGCTCTGCGAGACGCAGACGGACAAGATCCATATTTTTGTCCGCCAGTTCCCGGATATTGCCATCAAATGGACCTTTGTGTGATAAAATCCAGTGCTGGTAAGGCAGTTTTGTGATTGCTTCCTTGCTTTTCAGATCCAGACCGACGTGGTCGCAGTATGGAAGCTTGACGTGACGCAGGACATTTTCGGTTAAAAGTGCGTCCCCGGCAAAGCAGACGCCGTCCGGTGTGCCGATGACGATGTGGTCGAGGGAATGCCCTGGCAGATGGTGAACCGGGAAGGTTACGCCGCAGAGTGTCACGGAAGTATCCGCCGGCTGGATGATACAGTCAACCGGGCAGCGCTGCTCGGTGTCGATGGAAATCTTTTCCTCCTCGGAGCGCCCGAAATAATTGGTATACCGTTCCAGCGCCGCCTGGGATGCGATCAGCCCGGCTTCGCCAAGCGACATAGCCAGTGGAATCTGAAAGGCTTCGCGCAGGCGTTTGCTGTTTCCATGATGGTCAATGTGCGCGTGGGAAACGATCAGCCCCGCCGGGGTCAGCCCGGCGTCTTTCAGAGAGCCGACCAGCTCGTCATATTCCTTTGAGTAACCATTGTCAAACAGGATGCAGCGGGTGTCGTCGATGCGGTAGACGCCGACGGCTGTTTTGCCAAGCAGGCAGTCTGTATTTCCAGAAACGTGTATGAGTTCCACGGAAAGAGTCCTCCTTTTATCATGAATAACACAAAAAGCGACGGCTGAGATATCTCCGCTGTCGCTTTTTAAGAATGCGTCTGATAGGAATCGAACCTACGCCTCAGGCTCCGGAGGCCGGCGCTCTATCCACTGAGCTACAGACGCATTACTTGTATGATACTATAATATTTAGAAAATTGCAAGTTTTTTTTCGGAAATACCGCTTGCCGAGTAACCAAATCGCCGCTATAATATTAACAATCGAATAAGTCAGGAGGCGGTCGGGTGGGAGAACCGAAAAAGAAACCGGGACGCAGCCGGAAGAACGGAACGGACTGGGAACTGCGCCGCTATGTGATGCTGCTTGCGGCGGTGATTGTATTGATTCTGATTGGCGCGGTGGCGATGTTTTCCGGGAAAATAACAGACATTCTGGGGAAAAAGGATGGCTTACCGGCAGAAATGGTGGATACAGGCGGATCTGGAATGGTGATTGAGCCGGACACGAAAGAATATATTCAGGACTTTGGCGGATGTATTCTGACAGAGAATGGCGAGCCGGGGATCACAGAGCTGATGAATACTTATTTTCAGGCGGTTTCCGACTGTGATATGGATACGTTTGTGAAGTTGTTTACCTCACAGGATACGAGTGAGGAAGAACACTACCGTCAGGAATTTGAAGAACAGAAGCAGTACATTTCCGGGTACCAGAATGTGAAATGTTATACGACGCCGGGGCTTAGGGACGGCGAGATGGCAGCGTATGTGTATTATGAGATTTTGTATACGGGCGTGGAGACACCGGCGCCGAGTCTGGTGCGGATCTATGCGGTCCGGGCGGAGGACGGAAGCTGGCAGATCGATGACGGGAAAATGTCCGAAGAGCTGACGCAGTATTTTGAAGAGCTGTCGGTCAATGAGGATGTGCGCCTTCTCAGCAAGCAGACGGATGAAGCAATGGATGCGGCGATGGAGCAGGATGAAGCTCTGAAAGAGCGCGTGGAATTTATGAAACAGGGCGCATCTTATATGCAGGAGGAGTCAGAACCGGCTGCGTCAAATCCTTAAAATGCTTTATTGAATTCGTCTGGCTGGAAAAATAAAGTTTTTAAGGTATGGAAAGCTGAAAAGCGGATATGCCGGAGTATAGAGAAATAGCTGATAGCATATAAGATATAAAACTGATCGATTTATATAAAGCGAAAGTACAGATATAGAAAGACAAAGAGGCACAAAGAATGGATGTAAAAGATTTTTATTATGATTTACCGCAGGAGTTAATTGCACAGGATCCGCTGGAAGATCGTTCTTCTTCCCGGCTTTTAGTGCTGGATAAAAAGACGGGTGAGATGCAGCATAAGGTGTTTAAGGATATTGTCAATTATCTTCATCCGGGCGATTGCCTGGTGATCAATGACACAAAGGTTATCCCGGCGCGTCTGATCGGAAGCAAGGAGGGTACGGATGCACACATCGAGATTCTTCTTCTGAAACGCCGTGAGAACGATATCTGGGAGACGCTGGTAAAGCCGGGAAAAAAGGCAAAGCCGGGAACCGTAATTAATTTTGGCGACGGTCTGTTAAAGGGAACCGTCATTGATGTGGTAGAGGAAGGAAACCGGCTGATTCAGTTCTCCTATGAGGGTATTTTCGAGGAGATTCTCGACCAGCTCGGCCAGATGCCGCTGCCGCCATACATCACACACCGTCTGCAGGACAAGAACCGCTATCAGACGGTTTATGCGGAACACGAAGGATCGGCGGCTGCACCGACAGCAGGTCTGCATTTCACGAAAGAGCTGCTGGCACAGATTCAGGAAATGGGCGTCAAGATCGCGCACGTCACACTTCATGTGGGTCTGGGAACCTTCCGGCCGGTCAAGGTTTCGAATGTACTGGATCATCATATGCACTCGGAGTTCTATCGTATCGAGGAAGATGCCGCCAACATGATCAATGAGACGAAGAAAAATGGCGGACGCATCATCTGTGTCGGTACGACAAGCTGCCGGACGATTGAATCCGCAGCGGCTGAGGACGGCACGATCCGCGCGTGCAGCGGCTGGACCGACATTTTCATCTATCCGGGCTACCAGTTCAAGGTTCTGGACTGCCTGATCACAAACTTCCACCTGCCGGAGTCCACGCTCGTCATGCTGGTATCTGCACTGGCAGGCAGAGAACACGTGCTCACGGCATATGAAGAAGCGATCCGGCAGAGATACCGGTTCTTTAGTTTTGGGGATGCGATGTTTATTCAGTAAGCAGGATATGTGTTTAAGAAAGACTCATAGTGAACGTGCTATGGGTCTTTTTATTTCATAGGAAAGTGTACCCTATGAAACATTCTCTATTCTTTCGAAAACTGTTTGAACCCCATGGACGAAAATGTTATAATTTTTATACTTTGGTTGCCGGAATCCTACGGCACAATAAATCGAAATGAGATGAATAAAATGCAAAAAAATCAAAATGATAAATCATACAAGAGAGTACAGCCAAGTGAAAATCAGGAATCCCGGATTCCAGCGGAAGGCATTCGTTTAAACCGCTTTTTGAGCGATGCAGGCATCTGTTCCAGACGTGAGGCGGATCGGCGGA
>OLTD01000751.1_pt1 | contig 9990 bp, 9 predicted proteins | sample 1643231 | NCBI WGS metagenome assembly OLTD01 (sample SAMEA3136647, study PRJEB25190) | human gut metagenome | biome: human gut; feature: human-associated habitat; material: faeces | place: Austria | collected 2013
GCCGTACCGCAGTAGGTTCTATGGGTGGCCAGCTCAGTACTGTTCCAGCAGCTGAGATGGGTGCCGTAGTTATCAAGGAGGCTCTGAAGAGAGCAGGCGTTGCTCCGGAGCAGGTTGATCACGTATACATGGGATGTGTTATCCAGGCTGGTCTTGGTCAGAACGTAGCACGTCAGATGTCTCTGAAAGCTGGTCTTCCGGTAGAAGTTCCGGCAGTTACCCTGAACGTGGTTTGCGGTTCTGGTCTGAATGCTGTAAACGCAGCAGCAGATATGATCCTTGCAGGCGATGCTGACATCGTAGTAGCTGGTGGTGCAGAGAACATGTCCGCAGCTCCGTATGCTCTGATGAAGGCTCGTTACGGATACCGTATGAACAATGCGACCATGATCGACACCATGGTAAATGACGCTCTGTGGGATGCATTCAACGATTACCACATGGGTATCACCGCTGAGAACATCTGCGATCAGTGGGGTATCACAAGAGAAGAACTCGATGAGTTTGCAGCAGCTAGCCAGCAGAAGGCTTGCGCAGCTATCGAGGCTGGACGTTTCAAAGACGAGATCGTTCCGATCGAAGTTAAGAAGAAAAAAGAGACTGTTATCGTAGATACCGATGAGGGTCCGCGTCCGGGTTCCACTGTAGAGGTTCTTGGCAAGCTTCGTCCGGCATTCAAGAAAGACGGACGTGTAACAGCTGGTAACGCTTCCTCCATCAACGATGGTGCAGCAGCTGTAGTTGTTATGAGCGAAGAGAAAGCAAAAGAACTGGGTATCAAACCGATGGCTACATGGGTAGCAGGCGCTCTGGGCGGTGTAGATCCGAGCATCATGGGTATTGGACCGGTTGCAGCTACCAAGAAAGTTCTGAAGAAGACAGGCTGGAAGGTAGAAGACTTCGACCTGATCGAGGCAAACGAGGCATTCGCAGCTCAGTCTATCGCTGTAGCTCGTGACCTTGGCTTCAACAAAGACATCCTGAACGTAAACGGCGGTGCAATCGCTATCGGACATCCGGTAGGAGCATCTGGCTGCCGTATCCTGACAACTCTGTTATACGAGATGCAGAAACGTGACGCTAAGAAGGGTCTGGCTACTCTGTGTATCGGTGGCGGCATGGGCTGCGCAACGATCGTTGAGAGAGACTAATTTCTGACGCAGAACCGGAGTCGTCGGGGCTTATCCCCGGCGCTCCGGCTGTTTCTGGTTTTACGTATTTCAATTCAAGAGCTTTTTAGGAGGAACTGGAAGTGGGATTTGTAGACTATGAGGTAGACGGACACGTCGCAGTCATAACTATTAATCGTCCGAAGGCACTGAACGCGTTAAACGAGGATGTGCTGAAGGATATTGAAGCTGCATTTGATGCAGTAGACCTTTCCGAAATTCGTGCAATTATCCTGACCGGCGCAGGAGAGAAATCTTTCGTAGCCGGTGCTGACATCGCTGCTATGAGCGTGATGACCAAAGAGCAGGGCGAGCACTTCGGTAAATTCGGCAACGATATTTTCCGCAAGATTGAAACCTTCCCGGTTCCGGTTATCGCGGCAGTAAACGGTTTCGCACTCGGCGGCGGCAACGAGCTTGCCATGAGCTGTGATATCCGTATCTGCTCGGACAATGCATTATTCGGACAGCCTGAAGTAGGTCTTGGTATCACACCAGGCTTCGGCGGTACACAGAGACTCGCACGTCTCATCGGACCGGGCAAGGCAAAAGAGATGGTATTTGCGTCCCGCAACATCAAAGCGGACGAGGCATACCGTGTCGGACTTGTAAATGCTGTTTATACACAGGAAGAGCTGATGCCGGCTGCGAAGAGCTGGCAGGCGCTATCGCAAAGATGGCTCCGATCGCTGTCAGAAACAGCAAGAAGGCGATGAACGACGGACTTCAGACTGATATGGATCAGGCTATCGTGATCGAGGAAAAACTGTTTGGCGGATGCTTCGAGACAGAAGATCAGAAGAACGGTATGCAAGCATTCCTTGAGAAACGGAAAGTGGAGCAGTTTAACAATAGATAGTTAGTTAAATTATAGTTGTATAATTTCAGGAGGATTTGTCATGAAAGTTGGTATTATTGGTGCAGGAACCATGGGTTCCGGAATCGCTCAGGCATTTGCCCAGGTAGATGGATATGAAGTATGCCTGTGTGATATTAACGAAGAGTTTGCTTCCAACGGCAAACTGAAAATTTCCAAGAACTTTGAGAAGAGAGTAGCAAAAGGAAAGATGGCAAAAGAGGATGCAGACAAGATCCTTGCCAGAATCCATACCGGCGTTAAGACTATCTGCAGCGACTGCGATCTCGTAGTTGAGGCAGCAATCGAGAACATGGAGATCAAAAAACAGACCTTCAAAGAGCTGGGCGCTATCTGCAAGGCAGACTGCATATTCGCTACCAACACCTCTTCTCTGTCCATTACTGAGATCGGTGCAGGTCTTGACCGCCCGGTTATCGGTATGCACTTCTTCAACCCGGCTCCGGTTATGAAGCTGGTTGAGGTTATCGCAGGCTTAAACACTCCGGTAGAGATTGTTGACAAAGTTAAGAAGATCTCTGAAGAGATCGGCAAGATCCCGGTACAGGTAGAAGAGGGCGCTGGTTTCGTAGTAAACCGTATCCTCATCCCGATGATCAACGAAGCTATCGGTATCTACGCTGAGGGCGAGGCTTCTGTAGAGGGTATCGATACCGCTATGAAGCTGGGTGCTAACCATCCGATGGGACCGCTTGAACTGGGCGACCTGGTAGGTCTGGACGTTGTTCTGGCTATCATGGAAGTACTTCAGTCTGAGACTGGTGACCCGAAGTACCGTCCGCAGCCGCTTCTTAGAAAGATGGTTCGCGGCGGCAAGCTTGGCCGTAAGTCTGGCGAAGGCTTCTACAAGTACAACTAATATGTATATAAGTCTGGCTTCTTGACCAGATGAAAACATAATAGAGTACCAGATTTTTAAGAACCGCAACGGGGCGGCGCTTAAAGCCGCCTCTTAAGCGTATATAAGAAAATGATGGAGGAATAGACACATGGATTTTACATTAAGTAAAGAGCATGAAATGGCGAGAAAGTTATTCCATGACTTCGCCGAGAACGAAGTAAAACCTTTGGCACAGGAAGTTGACGAGACAGAGCACTTCCCGGAGGAAACCGTTAAAAAGATGCAGAAGCTTGGCTTCATGGGCATCCCGGTTCCGAAGGAGTATGGTGGACAGGGCTGTGATCCGTTAACATACGCTATGTGCGTTGAGGAGCTTTCCAAAGTTTGTGGTACTACCGGCGTTATCGTATCTGCACACACATCTCTGTGCTGCGATCCGATCCAGACCTTCGGTACTGAAGAGCAGAAACAGAAATACCTGGTTCCGCTTGCTAAGGGCGAGAAGCTTGGTGCTTTCGGTCTTACTGAGCCGGGTGCTGGTACAGATGCTCAGGGTCAGCAGACCAAGGCTGTATTAGACGGCGACGAGTGGGTATTAAACGGCTCCAAAGTTTTCATTACTAATGGTAAAGAGGCTGACATTTACGTTATCATCGCTGTAACAGGCGTTGTTGAAGTAAAGGGCAGAAAGAAAAAAGAGATCTCTGCATTTATCGTAGAGAAAGGAACTCCGGGCTTCACCTTCGGTACCAAAGAGAAGAAGATGGGTATCCGTGGATCTGCTACATACGAGCTGATCTTCACAGATTGCCGTATCCCGAAAGAGAACCTGCTTGGCCAGAAGGGCAAAGGTTTCCACATCGCTATGCATACCCTGGATGGCGGACGTATCGGTATCGCTTCCCAGGCACTTGGTCTTGCAGAGGGCGCTCTTGAGAGAACTGTTGATTATGTAAAAGAGAGAAAACAGTTTGGTCGTGCTATCGGTCAGTTCCAGAACACTCAGTTCCAGCTGGCAGATATGGCTACCAAAGTTAAAGCAGCTCAGCTCCTTGTTTACAGAGCAGCCGTTGCTAAGAAGACACAGAAAACCTATTCTGTAGAAGCAGCTATGGCTAAACTGTATGCAGCAGAGGTTGCTATGGAAGTTACAACCAAGGCTGTACAGCTTCACGGTGGTTACGGCTACACGAGAGAGTACGACGTAGAGCGTATGATGCGTGATGCTAAGATCACTGAGATCTACGAGGGTACATCTGAGGTTCAGAGAATGGTTATCTCCGCTGATCTGTTAAAATAATTCAGTCTGCAGAGAAATCAGAACAATCTCAGTCCTAGAGAAAAAAGAAAAAAATAAGGAGTGAAAATACCGTGAAAATTGTAGTTTGTGTAAAACAGGTTCCGGATACCAAAGGCGGAGTTAAATTTAACCCGGATGGTACTCTTGACAGAAGCGCAATGCTGGCAATCATGAACCCAGATGATAAAGCAGGTCTGGAGGCAGCGCTTCGCTTAAAAGATCAGTATGGTGCAGAAGTTACCGTAGTTACTATGGGTCTTCCGAAGGCTGAAGAGGTTCTTCGCGAGGCTATGGCTATGGGCGCAGACAATGGTGTTCTTGTAACTGACCGTGTACTTGGTGGTGCAGATACCTGGGCTACTTCCCAGACAATCGCAGGCGCACTTCGCAACCTGGATTATGACTTAATCATTACTGGCCGTCAGGCTATCGATGGCGATACCGCTCAGGTAGGTCCGCAGATCTCCGAGCACCTTGGCCTTCCGGTAATCAGCTACGCTCAGAAGATTCGTGAAGTAAACGAAGCTGAGAAATACATCGTAGTTGAGCGTCAGTATGATGATAGATATCATGTAGTAAAAGCACAGCTTCCGTGTCTTTTAACCGCTCTTGCAGAGTTAAACGAGCCGCGTTATATGACTCCGGGCGGAATCTTTGATGCATATGCAAAAGAGATCACCGTTTGGGGCAGAAAAGATCTGAAAGATGTTGAGGATTCCAACCTTGGTCTGAAGGGATCACCGACACAGATCGCAAAAGCTTCCGATAAGGTAAGAAAGGGTGCTGGCGAGAAAGTAGAACTTGATCCGGCAGCTTCCGCAGATTATATCGTTGGCAAACTGGCAGAGAAACACATTATCTAATTATTTTATAGAAAAGAGTGGTGAATAAGATGAACAACTTAGAAGCATATAAGGGCGTATTTGTCTTTGCACAGCAGGTGGATAATGTTATCAGCAATATCGCTTATGAGCTGATTGGCAAAGGTAAAGAATTAGCAAAAGATTTAGGAGTAGAAGTAACCGCTGTTTTAGTTGGTTCTGACGTTAAGGGTCTTGCAGATCAGTTAGCAGAGTACGGCGCAGATAAGGTTATCGTTGTAGACGATCCGGAATTAAAAGAGTACCGTACAGAGCCGTACACACATGCAATCGCATCTGTTATCAAAGAGTTCAAACCGGAAATCTTCCTGATCGGTGCGACTGCAATCGGTCGTGACCTTGGTCCGCGTGTTTGCGCTAGAATCCATACAGGTCTGACTGCAGACTGTACAAAACTTGATATCGGCGATTACCCGATGAATCCGGTTCCGGGTAGAGAGACAAAGCACAATCAGCTGCTTATGACTCGTCCGGCATTCGGCGGCAACACCATCGCTACCATCGCTTGCCCGGATTTTCGTCCGCAGATGGCAACCGTTCGTCCGGGTGTTATGCAGAAGGCTCCGAAGGAAGCTGGCAAAAAAGCTGTTGTTACTGAGTTCAATCCGGGATTCACAAAGAACAACAAATATGTTGATATTCTGGAAGTTGTTAAGGCTGTATCCAACACCGTTGATATCATGGATGCTAAGATCCTTGTATCCGGCGGCCGTGGCGTAGGAAGCCCGGAGAACTTCAAGATTCTGGATGATCTGGCAGAGGCTATCGGCGGTACCGTAAGCTGCTCTCGTGCAGTTGTAGATGCTGGCTGGAAACCGAAGGATCTTCAGGTAGGTCAGACAGGTAAGACTGTTCGTCCGAACGTATACTTTGCAATCGGTATCTCCGGTGCTATCCAGCATCTGGCAGGTATGGAAGAGTCTGACATCATCGTTGCTATCAACAAAGATGAGTCTGCTCCGATCTTCGATGTTGCTGACTACGGCGTAGTAGGTGACTTAAACAAGATCGTTCCGATGCTGACTGAGAAGATCAAAGAAGCGAAAGCAGCAGCTAAGAACAACTAATTAAAATAGGAAGAGAATTCTTCTTACCATATAGCAGTAGAGTTTTGTATGTTTTTCTCTGATAAATATATGAGACAGCGCCGGCTGGACGGATTTACTCCACCCAGTACTCCGCAGTCCCGTGCCAGCGAGTAAAGAGAACCCTGTTTCCGAGGTAATGAACCTGGGAGGCAGGGTTTTTTTGTTTCATAGGAAATTGCGTCCTATGAAACAAAAAACGCTCCGCGAGAATGCGCACTCGCGCGAAGCAGAAATATGTCGCAAGCGACCGTGCTCGGCGCGAGAATGTGCCAAGGCACATTCTTTATTCTGGTCAAAAACACTTGACAGATTAAGGGGGATTACCCGTATAATAGAGTGTCTGGAATATAGATATGATTTATCGGCTATATAAGAAAATACAGGTTACTGGGCACGTATGCGTGAACAGTAACAAATACAGGATGGTATGATTTATGTTATTTAGTTCACTTGTGTTCCTATGGTATTTTTTGCCAGCGGTATTTTTGCTTTATTTTATAACGAAAAATCTGCATATCCGCAATGGCGTCCTTCTGGCTGCCAGCCTCTTTTTTTATGCGTGGGGCGAGCCGAAGTATGTGATTCTGATGCTTGTTTCGATCGGGCTGAATTATTTCTTTGGATTGTGGATTGGGAGGATGCAGAGTAAACACAGAATGCGCCTTGCTGTTACAACCTGCGTGTTTTTAAACCTCCTTCTTCTGGGCTATTTCAAATATTTTAACTTCGCAGTCGAGATTGCAAATTCTCTGTTAAGCCGCTTTGCGGGCGGCGCACATACACTTTCTTTCCGCGAGATTGCTCTTCCGGTCGGAATATCCTTCTACACGTTTCAGGCGCTTTCCTACGTGGTGGATGTGTACCGGGGGACGATTCAGGCGCAAAAAAATATCTTTCATCTGGCGCTCTATATTTCCTTCTTTCCGCAGCTCATCGCGGGACCGATCGTCAAGTATCACGATGTCTGCGAACAGATTGGGAACCGGCAGTGTACGGCGGAGGGGATGGCGTATGGAATCAAGCGCTTTTCCTACGGACTGGCGAAAAAAATGTTGTTTGCTAATACCTTTGCGGCGACGGTGGACTGGATGATGGAGAAACCGCTGGCACAGCTGGGAACGGTCAATGCGTGGATGTTGGCGGTTTTGTACACACTTCAGATTTATTTTGATTTTTCGGGATATTCGGATATGGCGATCGGATTGGGAAAAATGTTTGGATTTGATTTTATGGAGAACTTCAATTATCCGTATATCTCTACCTCGATCCGCGAGTTCTGGAGACGCTGGCATATTTCACTCTCGACCTGGTTTAGGGAATATCTTTATATCCCGCTGGGCGGCAACCGGAAAGGGCAGGTGCGGACGTATGTTAATCTGCTGATTGTCTTTTTTGCGACCGGGCTCTGGCATGGCGCTGGGGCAACCTTTATCATCTGGGGATTGTACCATGGGCTGTTTCTGGTGGTGGAACGCATGGGACTTGGGAAGCTATTGGAGAAGAACTGCTTCCGGGGACTGAATCACATCTATACGGCGTTGGTTGTAGTGGTTGGCTGGGTGTTCTTCCGCGCCGATACGCTGGCGGATGCGAAAGTGATCCTGCATCAGATGTTTACCTGGGAGAACGGCATCTATCCGGTGTCGCTGTTCGTGAATCGGAAGGTGATTTTTCTTGCGGTGCTGGGCGTGCTTCTTTCGGGCATCGTGCAGAGTATATGCCCGAAGCTGCGGGAGCATTTGTATGAGAAAGAAGTGACAAAGACAGTGGATATTGTGATTATGGCTGTGCTGCTGTTTTTGTGTACCATGTATCTCGTCAGCAGCACGTATAATCCGTTTATTTATTTCAGGTTTTAGATCCAGCCGCCGTCCAGTTGAATTATCTGTCCCGTTAAATAGGAGTCCTCGCTCCCCAGCTGGTATGCCAGTTTTCCGACTTCCTCGGCACGTCCCATACGTCCTGCTGGAATTTCTTCCAGCAGGGCATTCCGTTCTTCTTCATCGAGAAACTGGTTCATTTCGGTGTCAATAGCGCCGCAGGCGATCGCGTTGACCTGGATGCTGCTCGGCGCAAGTTCCTTCGCGAGGGCGCGCGTCATGGCGTTGATGCCGCCTTTGGTGGCAGAATAGGCGACTTCGCAGGAAGCGCCGCAGATGCCCCAGACGGAGGAAATATTGAGAATGCGTCCCGATTTGCGTGACACCATCATCGGAACGGCGAGGCGGCAGCAGTTGAAGACGGAGGTCAGGTTGGTATTGAGAATGTGGTTCCACTCGTCCGGCGTCATATCCTGGAACAGACCGATGTAGGAAATCCCTGCATTGTTGACGAGGACATCCAGGGAACCGAAGCGCTCCCGGATCGCGTCAAACAGGCGGGAACAGCTCTCAAAATCGCCCGCATCGCCCATCCAGGCAAGGCAGGAAACGCCCAGCGCTTCGATTTCGCGCTGGGGCTTTTTTAATTCTTCTTCCCGCCTCAGGCAGGTAATCACGACATCCCAGCCATTCCTGGCGTAGGTTAATGCAATCGCTTTCCCGATTCCGCGGGAAGCGCCGGTTACGAGGATAGTTTTATGATTCATGGCAGTAAACTCCTTATATGCGTATATTTGATTGAATTATAGCATGTATTTAAAATTCATGAAATAGTTTCATTTTTCCGCCTGTCATAAAATCGTAAGAAATTTTCATCCATTTTTTGCTCTTCTGAGTGTTTTACAGCATTGTATGAAAGTGCCAAAATGTGTTATACTAAAACCAAATGGATCTGACACAGCGATAGAGCGGATCAATTACCGAACAGATTCGGAAGAAAGGGACTGTATACCATGTATGATATAATAATCATTGGTTCCGGACCAGCTGGCTTGAGTGCGGCGATTTATGCACAGCGGGCATGTCTGGACACGATTGTGATAGAGAAGAATGGAATCAGCGGCGGACAGGTGCTGAATACCTGGGAGGTGGACAATTATCCGGGATTTCCGGGTGTGACCGGCTTTGAGCTTTCCAGACAGTTCCGGGAGCATGCAAACAAGCTGGGAGCAAGAGTTGTACAGGATGAGGTCGTGCAGGTCGAGCTTTCAGGAAATGTGAAGAAAGTAGTCTGCGAGGAAGAGACGTATGAGGCACGCTGTGTGATTCTGGCATCCGGAGCACATCACAGGACGTTGGAGGTGCCGGGAGAAGAGGAACTTCGCGGGGCAGGCGTTTCATACTGCGCGACCTGCGACGGGGCATTTTTCCGGGGAAGGACGGTTGCCGTTGTGGGCGGCGGCGACGCGGCGCTGGAAGATGCAATTTTTCTTGCACGGATGTGTGAAAAAGTATATATCGTCCATCGCAGAGACAAGCTTCGCGGGGCAAAACGGCTGCAGGAGCGCTTACAGGCGCTTGAAAATATTGAATTTGTCTGGAACAGCGAGACGGTTGCGATTGAAGGGAACGCTCAGGTGGAGGCGTTGCGGCTGAGACAGACCAAAACCGGAGAAGAGAAGCGGCTGGACGTGGATGGTGTCTTTATTGCGGTCGGAATCGCACCGGAGAGTGAGCTGTATGCGGGTCAGTTAGAGCTTGATGAGCAGGGCTATATCCGGGCGGATGAGAGCGGTCAGACGAGCGTTCCGGGCGTATTTGCAGCCGGAGATGTCCGGACCAAGGCGCTGCGCCAGATTCTGACAGCGGCATCGGACGGTGCAAACTGCGTGGCATCTGCAGAGCGATATCTTCAGGCATAACTCATTTTTAACATAGAAGAAAACAGAGTAACTGTTTAGTAGGTCTGCGCATTTACTGCGCTGACCGTACGAAAACATGGGTCAGCAGGCAA
>OLTD01000752.1_pt1 | contig 9967 bp, 12 predicted proteins | sample 1643231 | NCBI WGS metagenome assembly OLTD01 (sample SAMEA3136647, study PRJEB25190) | human gut metagenome | biome: human gut; feature: human-associated habitat; material: faeces | place: Austria | collected 2013
GAGTGTCGGGATCGACGGGGTCGTCTCCTCGTCGTCACCGAAGATCATCGATCGGCGCGAGGTGAGCGGGTGCTCGGCGGCGGCGCCACCGACGGCCGAGGTGGTTTCCCCGGCCTCGTCCGCTTCCTTGGCCTCGTCTGCGTCCTTCGATTCCTCGGTGGAATCGACAGCGGAATCCGCGGCACCAGTAGGTTCCGTGGCCTCAGCGTGCTCCTCCGCGTCAGTGGGCTTCTCGGCCTTCGTGACTGCGTCATCCAGGTTCAGGCCCAGCGCCGCAGCTGCCTGCGCGGGCGTCATGACGGGCGTGCGCGTGGGCTCCGGTTCCTCGGGGGTGTCGGTCTCGTCGGACGAGTCCTCGGCCTCGGGCGTGGCGTCCGCTGACGTCGCGTCGTCCTGGCCCGAGGCCTTGGCGCCCTCATCCGTCGAATGTGCGGATTCCGCGTCGGCCTGGCCGGTCTCAGACTCCTCGTCGGCGGCGCTGGCAGCGGGCTCCTCGTCGGCCGACACGTCCTGCTGATCGGCGGCGTTCTCGGAGGTCTGCGCGGGAGCATCCTGCGCGTTTTCCTCGGAGGAAGCCTCATCCGCGGTGTCGCTACTGTGCGTGCCCTCCGAATCGTTCGCCGTCTCCGCAGGTGCGTCGGCGTCGTCCTGCCCGCCGTCCGCCACCTGAGGCGTCTCCTCGGAAGCAGCCTCGGCCTCGTCCGTGGTGGACACGACCGGGAGGTCGCCCTCGGGGGCGGCGACGACGGGCAGCTCGCCCGTGGAAATCTTGTCCTCGATCGTGGGCTTGAGCGGGGCAGCAGCCGGAACGCGTCCCGTCAGGCCGCCGATTGCGACCGACTCGATCTCGCCCGTGTGGATGGGCTCACTGGACTCGCCGATGATCGCCGACGCGTCGGAATCTTCGCCCGGCAGCTCGATCTCCTCGCCGGTCAGCACCACGTTCTCGCGGTCCTCCTCGGCGCGGTCGCGCTGGACGTCAAACTCGTTCTCGGACATGCTTCCTCCTTATATCTGCCCACATATTACGGTCCGTCAGACCGCTTGCGCGCATTAGCCCTCGGCAGGCCCCTCATTCGTCGATGCGGCCTGCGACGCATCGAGGTTCTTCAACGCGCGCATCCGCGCCCACAGAACCCCCATCGACGCGCAGCCCGTCGCCATTCCCAGGGCCGCCAGGGGAGGGGCGGCGAGGGAGAACTTCGTGAGGACCGAGGAACCGGGAACGATCACGTTGCCCGTCAGCGACGCCCACACCGGCAAGACCACGTAGCTCGGCAGTACGAGAATCGCCCACGTCGCGATCTGCGTGCCCGTGATCGACCAGCGGGCGCTCACCACCAAGAGGGCGAACGCCAGGCCCGCACCGAGGGCGAACAGCGGAGCGAGGGTGTGGCCCTCGAGGATTCCCTCCAGGCCCATCGCCGCGACGTTCGTCGAATCCGAGGGCGCCGCCCCCACCATCAGCACACCCGCGGCGATCGCGGCCGGGAGCGCGACCGTCGTGCCGAACGCGTGACGGTGCACGCGCGCGAGAGGCATGCGCGTGTCCTTGCCCGCGCGCACCCGCACCGACTTGATCGTTAGCGCACACGCGCCGAGTATGAGGGACAGGCACACCGGGTACATGCACCACAGGACGCCGGCGAGCATGTCTTCGCGGCCCACCGAGGACTTCATGAGCAGCGGCAGGCGTGCCACACCCAGGAACTGCGCGACCCCCACGGCGAGCGACCACACGAAAGTGACGACCATGCCCGCGCTCGACTCCTCGCAGTTGAGCGCGATGAGAGCGAGCAGCAGCGACGCGAGCGCCATGCCGATGAGGCCCTCCACCGAGGCCAGCGGCTGGCCGACGGCGGCCAGCGCCTGCACGTCGACCATCGACGAACCCAGGAACACCAGGGCAACCGGCGCGAAAATGAATGCGAACAACCCCGAGCGCAGGCGCGCGGAGAAGTTTCGATGCTGCAAAAGCGTCATGCCCCTAGTGTAGAGGGGTGAGTATCGAAGCCCTCGTCGACCCCGCGCCCGCCGTGCTGCGAGCGGCCGCCGCCCGTCCCGACGTCGCCTCCGCCATGAACGAGGCGCACGCCGCGCTCGCCGACCTGCGCTTCAGCGAGGGACTGCGCCGAGGCTGGGAGGAGGCCCGCGCCGAGGCCGCCGTCCGCGAGGCCACCGCCCTGTCCATCATCGAGGGTGCCCGCACGAGCGTCGACGACGTGCGCGCCGCGTCCATGGGAGACGAAGGCGGGCCTGCGTCCGATCCGGGAGCTGCCCTCGCGCTGGGGATTTGGCGCTCGCAGTGGAACCTCGCCTCGCGTTTCCCCGCGCTCAACACCCGCTCCCAGGGCGGTGCGCGCGTCGCCCCGACCCCCCTGCCGGCGCTGATCGCCGGGCTGCATCGGGATGCCTGCTCCGGTCTGGTGGCCTCCGGCCTCGCTCAGGCGAACGCCGTCGCCCTGCCCACGGACCCCGCCCTGCTGGCCCCCGCCCTCGCGTACGCGTGCAGCGATGCCCCCGCCCTCGCCGTCGCGGCCGCGCTCACCGCCCACTTCCGGTTCCGGCGCGTCTTCGCCCCGGCCTCGTCTGTCGTGGGAAGCGGCCTGGCGCGGTGGATCCTCGTCACGCGCGGTGTCGACCCGACCGGCGTGTGCGTGCCGAGCGCCTACGACGCGCTGGATCCCGCGCGCGCGGGGCGGGAGCTCGCCGGGTGGGTGAGCGCCGACGAGGCCGGCCTGGCCAGGTGGATCACCCACTACTGCGCGGGGATCGTCTACGGGGCCCAGGTGGGGCGCGACGTCGCACGCCACGTGCAGGCGGGCAGACTCTCCTAAATCTGCGCGATTCGTCCGATCCGTCCGATCTGCGCTCGTGTCAGCGGCGCAGCCTCCTAGCGGCGCAGGAGCGCGCAGGCCGCCGCACCCACGGCGACGCCAGCGATGAAGGGAACCGCGACCTTCGCGGGGGTTGGGACCTCGCGCGGCAACACGCGCACCGTGGACGTGAAGGTGAGCGTGGGCCAACCCTCGCGCTGCGCCATCTCGCGCAGGCCGCGGTCCGGGTTAACCGCGTAGGGATGGCCGACGAGGCGCAGGAGCGGCGCGTCCGACACCGAATCCGAATACGCCGAGCACTCCGACAGGTCCCAGCCGCGCGCGCGAGCCAAGGCCTCGCAGGCGTCCGCCTTGCCCTGCGCCTGGTTAAAGTGCGTGATCTCGCCCGTGAAACACCCGTCCTCGTCGACGGCCGCCCGCGAAGCGAGGACCTCATCCGCCCCCAGCATGTGGGCGATCGGGCGCACCACCTGCTCGACCGAGGCCGACGCGATGACGACGACGTCGCCCGCGCGCTTGTGCTGCTCGATGCGCGCGAGCGCCTGTGCGTAGCAGACGGGCTGAATCGTGCGTTCGAGCGCATCCTCGACCGTGGCCTCGAGGAATGCGGCGTTCCAGCCGCGTCCCATCCGCCCCAGCGCCTGCGCCATCTGCTCCATGCGCGACTCGTCAGCTCCCGTGAGCAGGTAGGGCAGCTGCACGAGGACGGAGGTGATCGCGGTGCGGCGGTTCATGAGCCCGGCCTCGATGAACGGTCCCGAAAGCGCCACGTTCGAGGACGTGTCGAGAATCGTCTTATCCAGGTCGAAAAAGGCCGCGCGTACCATGCGTCTACTCCAGCGTTGGCTCAATCCACAGGGTCCTCCGTCGGGCCCCTTCTATGCACAGGGTGGCATTTCGGGTCTGCGTTGTCCACAGGGGCACGCGCGCGGGTGGACGGGAGGGGTCTCTCAGGCGCAGCGTAGCTGCATGGAAACCCATGATGAGACGCGCGATGTCGCGAATCGGGGGCCCGTCGCCCTCGTCGGCCTCGCCCCGCCCGACCTGGAGTGCGCCCGTGACGCGGTGGAACTCGCCGGGGCGCGGGTGTGCTCGAACCCGGCCAGCGCGCTGCTGGTCCTCGCCTCGCCAGGCGCGCCAGTGCCCGTCGGCGTGCCCTGCGTGCGCGTTGGGGGAGAGGGGCAGGTGAGTCTGCCCGGGGACACGGCGCTCCTCGTCTCCCTCATCGCCGAGGCCTGCCACCGGTGGGCGACGCCCGGCGCGGTGTGGGTGGTCGCCGGGATCTGCGGCGGGGTGGGCACGACGAGCGTCGTGCGGCTGCTGGCCGGCGAGTATGGGAGTCGGCGCGGTGTTCGAGGGCGGTGGTGGCGCGGGGCGAGGCATCGTGAACGCGGGTGGGAGCGAGGAGTGGTCGTCGTTGATGCCTCCGGGTCGGTGCCCGGGTTTGCTCGCGCCCCCGAGTGCGATGTCCCCGGCGTGCGGTGGGCGGACCTCGACCCGGGGGAGGACTGCTATCTGCCGTCGCTGCGCGATCACCTGCCCACCCTGAGCGGAGTGCGGGCCCTCGTCGGGGATGCGCGCGGCGGTGCCAGCGCGGACGACCCGCGCGTCGCCGCCGCCTGCCGGTCCCTGCACGCTCCCCTCATCGTGGACGCGGGACGATGGGATGACCGGGCTGCGCGCTGCGCGTCCGCCGTTCACGCGAACGCTCTCGTCCTCGTGACGCGCCCAGACCTGGAGGGTGCCGCGGCGATGGCCGCGAGCCTCGCCTGTCATCCTCCGCCGTGCCCCGCGATCACGCTTGTGTCAACTGGTCGCAGGGGGCGCAGCCCGGGGCTGTCCGCGTGTGCGCCGCGCCCGATCCTGCGCGCGCCGACGCGACCGGGCCGCGATCTGCGTGCTCTCCGCCGGGCCCTCGCCTCCCTCGAGCCGAAGGCCCTGCGCGGGCGTTCCCTCGCCAGCGACGAGACTGTGCGCCTGGAGGTGGCCCGTGCGTAGCGCCCTGCGACTCCTCGCCCGTGGCACGGCGCCCGCCGGGGCGATCACCGACACGTCTCGACCCGGGTGCGGCGCACGCGAAGCCGCCGACGCCCTCGAGACCCTGCGTGCCCGGCAGCGCGGGATGGACCCGCCCCTCGCGCGCCTCCTCGACGACCCGAGCGTCACCGACGTGCTCATCAACGGCGCTCACGCGTGGGCCGAGCGGGGAGGCGGACTCGCGCGCGTCGACGTCGGCATCCACGACGAGGCCGACGCCCGCCACGCCGCGATCCGACTGGCGAGCGCGTGCGGGGCGCGCCTCGACGACGCCAGCCCCATCGCCGACGGCACCCTGCCCGGCGGCGTGCGCCTGCACGCGGTCCTGCCACCCGTCTCCGGGTCGGGAACGCTCATCTCCCTGCGCGTGCTCGGCACGCGTCGGCTGGGAATCGCGGATCTCGAAGCCTGCGGGACACTGCCCGGCGCGCTCGGCCCGCTCCTGCGAGCGCTCGTCGCCTCGCGCGCCAACGTCCTCGTCTCCGGCGCCACCGGCAGCGGCAAAACGACCCTCCTGAGCGCCGCCCTCTCCCTCGTCCCCTCCAGCGAACGCATCGTGTGCATCGAGGAGGTCGCCGAGGTCGCCCCCGCCCACCCGCACTGCGTCCACCTCGTCGAACGCAAGCCAAACGTCGAGGGGCGAGGCGCCGTCACCCTGTCCGACCTCGTGCGCGCGGCCATGCGCATGCGCCCCGACCGCCTCGTCCTGGGTGAATGCCGAGGCCCCGAAGTGCGCGACGTCCTGACCGCCCTCAACACGGGACACGACGGTGGCTGGGCGACCATCCACGCGAACGGGGCGCGCGACGTGCCCGCGCGTCTTTCCGCCCTCGGCGCGCTCGCCGGCATGGGCGAGGAAGCCGTCGCCGCCCAGGCCGCCAGCGCCCTCGACGCCGTCCTTCACATGCGACGATCCCCCTGCGGGCACCGCTGGGTATCCGAGGTCGGGGTGCTGACGCGCGCTCGCGGGTCGCTCGAGTGCGCGGTCGCGCTCAGCGTCACAGCCTCAGGACAGGTCACCACTCACGAGGCCTGGGCGTCCCTGGCACGAAAGGCGGGACTATGAGGTGGGGTGCCGGTTGGATGGCCGTTCTCGGTGGCGGTCGCTCCGTTGTGGAGCGCTCGGTCGATCGCGCGCTTGCGTGCGTGCTCGTGCTGTGCGCGCTCATGCTGGTGTCTCGTGCGCTCGCGGCCGCCTGGCGCGTCGTGCACGAACGCCGCATCGTGCGCGCGTGGATGCTCCCTGCCGGTTCTCGTCAATCTGCCGAACGCGCGTGGATGCGCCGTCTGCGCAGACGCGTGGGCAGGGGAGAAAGCGGGAGGCATCGAGGGCGCGCCCGCGGCGTGCCTCAGGCGCGCGAGCTCTCCCTCCTGGTCGCCGAGGTGGCGACGCGGCTGCGCGCGGGAGCCCCCACGTCCGCCGCCTGGGGCCTCGCGTTGGCGCGCATCGGCGCGGGCGGAATCGTGCCTGAAAGCGCGTCCTACCCGCCCATACTCGACGAATGGGCGCGAGAGCCGCCGCGGTGGGAGCTCCCCGTGCGCGCCCGGGCGCCAGACGCGGCCGCTCGTCGCACCGCCGCCTCCGTCGCCCTGGCGATTCAGCCACGGCCTCGGCGCGCCCATGGCCGACATCCTCGACGCCATCGGGGACAGTATCGATGACGGCCAGTCCGTCGCGGAAGCGCGCCGCGTCGCCTCCGCCGGTCCCCTCATGTCCGCGCGAGTCCTCGCCGCGCTTCCCCTGATCGGCATCGTGAGCGCGCTCGCCCTGGGCGCCTCGCCCTGGCAGTTCTACACGGGAGTGACCGTCGGGAGAATCTGCGCGCTGCTCGGCGCGGCCGCTTGGGTGGCCGGCATCGCCTCGTGCCGCCGGATCCTCGCGCGAGCCCGATCCGTCGACGAGGACACGGACCCCGCCCTGGCCTGCGACCTCGTCGCCGCCGGCCTCGCCTGTGGGGCCGCGATCCCGCGCGTCCTCGACGCCCTGGCCGCCGCCTGCGCGCGAGAATCCCTCGCGTGGACGGCCCATGCCCTGCGGCTCGGCGTCCCATGGGACGAGGCCTGGGAAGAGACCCCGGAGTGGGCGCACCCGCTGCGCGACGCCCTCGAATCGTCCTGGACCAGCGGAAACGCGCCCGAGACGATGCTCGCGCGCAGCGCCTCGTGGGAACGCCGCTCGCGCCTGGCGGAGGCGAAAACACGCGCCGAAGAACTCAGCGTCCGACTCGTCGGGCCACTGGGCGCCTGCTTCCTCCCCGCATTCCTCGCGCTCGGGATTGCGCCCCTGCTCGCCACCCTCACCGGCGGCCTCGACATGTAGGCGTTATCCACAGGGCTTTGTGGCGCTCGTGAGTTATCCACAGGGGTCCGAATCCACATGGAATCGGGGCAGGTGTGGCGCGCACACTGGCCACACGCGTCGATAGGCGCGCAGATGAAAGGACAGATCAATGATGATTATCGACAGAATCGAATCCGCGGCCACGCGCGCTCAGCTCGCTGCGATGAGCGCCCTGCAGGACGCGGCCCATCACCTGACGGCGGGCCGGGGAGTGGAATCCCACGCGGACCCGGTCGACCCGGAAGAGGGAGCCACCACCGTGGAGTACGCGATCGGGACCATCGCGGCCGCAGGATTTGCGGGACTCCTCATCGTGATCCTCAAATCGGACGCCGTGCGCGCCGCCCTGGAATCCATCATCCAGGAGGCGCTGAACACCCGATGAAGCGCTGCGATCACGGATACGTCACCGTCGAGCACGCCATCGGATTCCTCGCCGTCACGGCCGTCATCGGCGTCATCGTCGCGGTCGCGCAGGCCGGATTGACGGGGGCATCCCTGTGCCAGGCAGTGCGCGAGGGGGCGCGTGCTGCGTCGATCGGGCAGGGGGATCCGCAGGCGGCGGCGTCGGCCGCGTACGCGCCGGGATCCTACGCCGTCACCCGCGCCGGCGGGTGGGTGACGGTCAGCGGGAACGCCCCCTACCGCGGCGCCGCCGGTTGGGTCGGGGGTGTGGCTCGATGCTCGGTGACGACCATCGACGAGGGGGCCCTGCCGTGATCCCCGAACAGGGGGCGGCCATTCCTGGGAGCGACCCTGAGGGGGCGGGCGATCCGCGCGCGTTGTGCGGGGAGCACGGATCCGGGACCATCAACTCCGTAGCCCTGATCGTCCTCGCGCTCGCGCTCGCTGTGGTCCTCGGTGGGGTGGGCGCCGCGCACCGCGAGCAGGCGCGCCTGCAGGCCGTCACCGACCTGGCGGCGTTAGCAGGCGCCGAACAATCGGCAACGGCACCCTGGGAGGACGTGGGAGAACGGCCGTGCGCGGCCGCCTCCTCCGTCGCCGCGGCGAACGGAGTCGCACTCCAATCCTGCGAAGTACGAGGCAGTGATTGTCTCGTCGTTGCCACGCAGAGCGTCAGAATCGCCGGAATATCAACGATTCTGCGCGCGAAGGCGCGAGCCGGACCCGGAAACTGAGAAATTCTCAGGAAATTGCCAGCTTCGTTCAATGGTTCCCACAGGTGAGGTACGTACATTAATAGTCATCAAGCCAAGGGCGACACCCACCAAGGGTGAGCCGAGAAAGGGAGCGCATCGGAAGACTTGCACTGTGTTGATGGGATACTCGAAGGGGTCGGCCTCAGGGTCGGCCCCTTCGAGTATCTACGGTGTGGGGTCGAGCCTTGCGTGAGTATCTCCGGTGCGGGTTCGGGTGTCTTCAGTGCGAGGCCGAGCCGTCCGCGAGTGACGGCGGTGCGAGTGCGCCTCTCACGCCCCCGGCGCGCGCTCTTGGAGATAGGTGAGCAGCGTGATCGCGCCCTGTTTGGACAGGGGTTCGTTGCCGTTGCCGCACTTGGGGGATTGGACGCAGCGCGGGCACCCGGACTCGCAGTCGCAGGAGGACACGGCTTCGAGGGTCGCGGCCACCCACGCCCGCGCGCTCTTGAAGCCGGCGAGCACGTGCCCGGCGCCGCCCCGGAACGCGTCGTGAATAAACACGGTGGGTGCGCCCGTGTCGTCGTGCAGCTCGGTGGACAGGCCGCCCAGGTCCCAGCGATCGCAGGTCGCGACGACGGGCAGGATCCCAATCATCGCGTGCTCGGTCGCGTGCAGCGTGCCCGCCAGGTCGGCGGCCTCGATCCCCATCGCGGCCAGCGCCGCCGGGGTGAGCGTGAACCACGTGGACTTCGTGGGCAGCGTGTGGGTGGGCAGGAAGAGCTCGATGTTGCGGATGAACTCGAGCCCGGGCAGGCGCAGCAGGTCGTAGTCGGTGACCCGCGTCGACACGTTCGTCGGCCCGTGATGCCAGGTGACCGTGCTGTCCCCGCACACGTAGGTCTCCTCGATGGCGCAGACCTCGACGCTCGTGTGGGTTGCCGAGCGCGTGCGCAGGGGAGTGCGCACCTCCTCGACCAGGGCGACGCGCGCGTCGTCTGCCCGCGCGGGCGGGATGATGATCGACGAGGCCTGGGCCCCCTCCCGCTCCCCGCCCCCGAGGTGATCCGCTCCCTGTGCCGGCCCCGGCCTCGGGAAGGAGGGCGCGCGGCCATCCCTGGGCGGCGGGTGCGGTGGGCGTGGTGAGGGAGTTGAGGGCGAGGACGTGGAAGGTGCGCCCCTGGTGGATGTAGATGGCGCCGGGGAAGACGTGGGCGTCGGCGGAGGCCTGGTCGATCGTGCCGATGACGGTGCCGGTGGCCGAGTCGACGATCTGGACGTCCCCGGCGGCGCCGCGCAGGTCGGTGAGGTCGCTGGGGCGCTCGGGCCTGGTGGCGTCCCAGAAGTATCCGGCGGGCCTGCGCTTGAGATAGCCGTCGGCGACGAGGCGCTCGATAACGCCGCGCAGTTCCGGGCCAAAGTAGGTGATATCGGACGGAGTGATCGGTATTTCTGCGGCTGCCGCAGCGACGTGCGGGGCCAGCACCCACGGGTTGGAGGGGTCGATGACGGAGGCCTCGACCTCGCCGAGGATGTGCTCCGGGTGGCGCACCAGGTACGCGTCCAGAGGGTTGTCCGACGCGATGAGCACGGACGTGCCCGGCGCGCCCGCGCGACCCGCGCGACCGATCTGCTGGCGCAGGGACGCGCGCGTA
>OLTD01000754.1_pt1 | contig 9956 bp, 10 predicted proteins | sample 1643231 | NCBI WGS metagenome assembly OLTD01 (sample SAMEA3136647, study PRJEB25190) | human gut metagenome | biome: human gut; feature: human-associated habitat; material: faeces | place: Austria | collected 2013
ACAGTGCCCATGGCCTTATCGGAAACGCGAACGTAACCGCGGTCGATCGTGCAGATCTCGCTGGAGTGAGCAGGCAGAACGCCAAACTCGCCATCCGTGGACGGAATCGACACAAACGCAGCGTCGCCCTCATAGGCGCAGCTCACGGGGCACACGATGCGGATACGCATAACCTACTTCTCCCCCATCTTGCGGGCGCGCTCGCGCACGACCTCAATCGTGGAAGCATAGCGGAAAGCCTGCTCGGGCAGGTCATCGGCCTTGCCGTCGACAATCTCGGCGAAAGAGCGGACGGTATCCTCGACGCGGACGTAGACACCGGGGTTGCCGGTGAACTTCTCGGCGACGTGGAAGGACTGCGAGAGGAACTGCTGAATCTTACGGGCACGGTTGACCGTAAGGCGCTGCTCCTCGGACAGCTCGTCCATACCCAGAATGGCGATGATGTCCTGAAGGTCGGAGTACTCCTGCAGGAGCTCCTGGACCTTGACGGCGACACGGTAGTGCTCCTCGCCAACGATCGAGGGATCGAGAGCGTCGGAGGAAGACGCAAGCGGGTCGATAGCCGGGAACAGGCCGAGCGACGAAATGCTACGCGAAAGAACCGTGGTGGCATCGAGGTGCGTAAACGTCGTGGCAGGCGCCGGGTCGGTCAGGTCGTCTGCGGGGACGTAGACAGCCTGGACGGAGGTAATGGAGCCCGTCTTGGTCGAGGTAATGCGCTCCTGGAGGTCGCCCATCTCGGTTGCCAGCGTGGGCTGGTAACCAACGGCGGACGGCATACGGCCCAGCAGTGCGGAAACCTCGGAACCTGCCTGGGAGAAGCGGAAGATGTTGTCGATGAATAGCAGAACGTCCTGGCCACGATCGCGGAAGTACTCAGCGGTGGTAAGGCCGGCCAGACCGATGCGCAGACGCGCTCCGGGCGGCTCGTTCATCTGACCATAGACCAAGCAGGTCTTGTCGATAACGCCAGACTCGCTCATCTCGAGGAACAGGTCGGTGCCCTCGCGGGTACGCTCGCCGACGCCGGTGAACACCGAGGTACCGCCGTGCTCCTGGGCGAGGTGGTTGATGAGCTCCTGAATCAGAACGGTCTTGCCGACGCCGGCGCCGCCGAACAGGCCCGTCTTGCCGCCACGGATGTAGGGCTCGAGCAGGTCAACGGCCTTGATGCCGGTCTCGAAGATCTCGGTCTTGGTGGTGAGCTCGTCGAAACGGGGCGCTGCATGGTGGATGGGGTAGAACTCCTCCACCTCGGGCATGGGCTTGCCGTCGACGGGCTTGCCCATGACGTTCCAAATGCGGCCGAGCGTCTTGGGACCAACGGGCATCTTCATGGGCTCACCGGTATCGGTGGCGATGAGGCCGCGCTGCAGGCCGTCGGTCGAGGACATGGCGACCGTGCGGACGACGCCGCCCGGAAGCTGGCTCTCGACCTCGAGGATCGTGCTCAGATGACCGATCGGGGTCTCGGCCTCGACCGTGAGCGCGTTGTAGATCGGGGGCACCGCGCCGTCAAACTTGACGTCGACGACAGGGCCGATGATTCGCACGATGCGACCATCACCGGCAGTCGTCTTCTTGGTGGCTTCCTCGACCGCAAGCTTTACGGTGTTATTAGCCATTACTGTTCCTCCAATGCTGAGGCTCCGCCGACGATCTCGTTAATCTCGGTCGTAATCGAAGCCTGGCGCACGCGACTATACGTGCGGGTAAGGGTCGAGATGATCGCGGTGGCGTTTTCCGTCGCGGAGTGCATGGCCTTGCGGCGTGCACCCTGCTCGGCAGCCGCCGAATCGATCAGGGCCTGGTAGATGACCGTCAGGATATAAGACGGCACAAGCTTGCCGAGAACATGCTCGGGAGAGGGCACGAACTCGAACGTGGACGAGATGCGCTTAGGGGCGTCGGTCTCGTTCTTACGCGGACCGTGGGCCATAGCGATCATCTCGGGGTCGAGCGGCAACAGATGCTCGACGCGAAGCTCCTGATCCACGCGGTTCTTGGCGTGGTGGTAGACAAGCTCGACACGGTCAAGCTCACCGGCACGATACGCATCGCAGATATGAGAGGAGATCATGCGGGCCTGATTAAAATCGGGCTCAGAGGAGTTGCCCTCAAAGTGCATGACGACGTTTGCGCGGTCACGGAAATACGTGGCCGGCTTACGCCCGCACGCGATGATCTCGCACTCGATGCCGTCGTTCGCCCAAGAAGCGGCGAGCTTTTCGGCCGTGCGCTCCACCGTCGTATTGAAACCGCCGGCAAGGCCGCGGTCCGAGGCAATAACGACAATCAGGCCATGCTTGACGCTCTCATGCTTCTGCAGCATGGGATCGGTGCCCGAACAGGAGGCGTCGCCGGCGACCGTCAACATGACGTCGGTCAGCGCCTCCTTATAGGGCTCGGCCTGCTTGGAGCGATCGAGGGCACGACGGATCTTGGCCGTAGAGACCATCTCCATCGTGCGCGTGATCTGCTTGGTCGTGGTAACCGAGGAGATTCGCTTCTTAATGTCGCGAAGGTTGGCCATGGGGCTTAGTTCTCCTCTGATCCAGAAACATCCGAATGGTGCTTGGCCATGAACTGCTGCTTGAAGTCGCCGATGACGCGCAAGAGCTCAGCCTTGGTGTCATCATCGATCTTCTTGGCGCGAACCTTGTCGAGCAGCGAGCCAAAGCCATTGTCCATGTACTCGATGAGCTCGGCACGGAAAGGCAGCACGTCGGCGATCTCCAGGTCATCCAGGAAGCCCTCGTTGCCAGCGAACAGCGTAACGATCTGCTCGCCAACCTCAAACGGCTTGTAACGCGGCTGCTTCAGGAGCTCGGTCATGCGAGCACCGTGGGTCAGCTGCTTCTGAGTAGCCTCGTCGAGGTCGGAGCCGAACTGCGTAAAGCCAGCGAGCTCCTGATAGGAAGCGAGGTCCAGACGGAGGTTACCGGCGACCTGCTTCATGGCCTTGGTCTGCGCATCGCCACCGACGCGGGACACGGAGATACCCACGTCGACTGCCGGGCGCTGACCCTGGAAGAAGAGCTCGGACTGCAGGTAGATCTGACCATCGGTAATGGAAATGACGTTGGTCGGAATGTAGGCCGAGACGTCGCCGTCCTGGGTCTCGATGATCGGCAGTGCCGTCATGGAGCCGTAACCGTTCTTCTTGGACATCTTGACGGCACGCTCGAGCAGACGAGAGTGCAGGTAGAAGATGTCGCCAGGATAGGCCTCGCGTCCGGGCGGACGATGCAGCGTCAGCGACATCTGACGGTAGGCCACAGCCTGCTTGGACAGGTCATCGTAGATGACGAGCACGTGGCCGCCGGGGTTGGTCTCGCTGGCGGGCTTGCCGTCCTCGCCGTTGTACATAAAGAACTCGCCAATAGCGGCACCGGCCATAGGCGCGATGTACTGCATAGGGGCGGAATCGGCAGCGGTGGCCGAAACGATGATGGTGTAGTCGAGCGCACCGTGCTGAGCGAGGGTCTCGCGGATGTTGGCAACCGTGGAGGCCTTCTGGCCGATGGCGACATAGATGCAGACCATGCCCTTGCCGCGCTGGTTGAGGATAGCGTCGATGGCGATGGCGGTCTTACCGGTCTTACGGTCACCGATGATGAGCTCACGCTGACCGCGGCCAATAGGCACCATGGAGTCGATAGCGAGCAGACCGGTCTGAACCGGCTCGCACACCGGGGTACGATCGATGACGCCGGGAGCCTTGAACTCGATGGGGCGACGGTGCGTAGCGACGATGTCGCCCAGGCCGTCGATGGGCTGGCCGAGCGGATTGACGACGCGGCCGAGCATGGCACGGCTCACGGGGATATCCATAACGCGGCCAGTGGTGCGGCACTCGTCGCCTTCCTTGATGGAGTCGACGGCACCGAACAGAACGGCGCCGACCTCGTCACGGTCAAGGTTCTGGGCAAGGCCGAAGACGGTCTCACCGGTATCGGAGCTCTTGAACTCCAGAAGCTCGCCTGCCATGGCGCTCTTGAGGCCGGAGACGCGCGCGATGCCGTCGCCTACCTCGTCGACCGTTGAAACCTCATGCGTATCGACCGTCGCGGAGAGGCTCGTGAGCTGCTCCTGCAGTTTCTTGGCGATATCCTGGGCATTGAGGGTTTCGGACATTAGGCTTCACCTCCGTACGAATTAGCAGAGTTTGCGAGGGTCTCCTGCGCGATGCGCAGCTGCGTCTTGACGGAAATGTCACGACGCTCGCCGCGGGCCTCGAGCACCAGGCCGCCCACGATAGACGGGTCGATCTGCTCGATAAGGAATACCTTGCGGCCGAAGTCCTGCTCGCATTTCTTAGTGATGGTTTGACGCAGCTCGTCGTCGAGCGGGATCGCCGTGGTGACGGTCACGCCCACTACATCCTCGTCTTCCTCGGCAACATACTTAAAGGCAGCTGCCACCTTGGGAAGAAGGTCGAGCTGGTCGCGCTTGGACATGGTGTCGAGCACGGCGATGATCTCGGGGCTGGCAGAAGCCAAGCGCTCGATCATCTCGAGGTCCTCGAACACATGGTTCTCGGCCTTGGCGGCTTCCAAAAGGGAACGCGCGTAGGTCTCGAGCACCTTGTCCTGATAGCGGCTAGTCGGCATTCAGGCTACCTGCTTCCTGGATGTAGCGCTCGATGAGCTTCTTCTGCTCGGCATCGTCCTCGAGTGCCTCGCCCACGATCTTGGTGGCGACGGCAACGGACAGGTCGGCGATGGAGCTCGCGGCACCGGCGTAGATGGACTTGCGCTCGTCCTCGACGGTCGTATGGGCCTTGGCGATGATCTCCTCGGCCTCCTTGTGAGCAGCCTCGATGATACGGGCACGCTCGGACTCGGCGTCCTTACGGGCCTCGAGAACGATGTCGGCAGCCTGACGACGGGCGTCGGTGACGATCGAGTCGGACTCAGCGCGCTTGGCGATAGCCTCCTGCTTGGTCTTCTCGGCCTCGTCGAGGCTCTCCTCGATCTTCTTGCCGCGCTCCTCCATGGTTTTCATGATGCCCGGCAGGGCGACCTTGGCCAGCACGATCCAGATAATCAGGAAGGCGATAAGCGCCGGGATGAACTCCGCCATCTTAGGGATGAGGATGTCCGCACCGGCGGCGCCGTCCTCGGCGAACGCGGAAACCGGCATGAGCAGCGCGGCCGCGGACGCGGAGAGTGCGATCGCGCTCTTCTGGGATGAAAGATTCATACTTGACGCTCCGTGCTATTTAACGATCAGCGCGACAACGAAGCCGATCAGAGCCAGAGCCTCGCCGAAAGCGGAGCCCATGATGAAGACGGTGAACACGCGGCCCTGGACCTCAGGCTGACGGGCCATAGCACCCGTAGCACCCAGAGCAGACAGGCCGATAGCAAGACCAGCGCCGATAACACCGAGACCGTAACCGATAACTCCCACGATTCCTCCTTTGTCGTGCGTGTCTTATTTCACGCAGGATAACCTTTTTATAACTGCCGGGCTCCATGGGTACGGGCACCGGCGGTTTAACGAATTGCCTTACCTTTAAGGCACGAACGGAAGACTACTCCTCCTCCGCGACCTCCTCTGCCTCGGAGACATACACGGCGGTAAGGACCGTGAAGACGTAAGCCTGGATGGCGCCGACCACAAGCTCGATCGCATAGATCAGGATGAGGATGGCAAGCCAGGCCAGCGAAGGCAGGGCGCCGACGGCGTGGGCCGCGGAAACCTGCTGAAGCAGCGGCTGCATGAACATGCTCGCCATGATGGCGAACGAGCCCATGACCACGTGTCCTGCGAACATGTTGCAGAACAAACGGACGGCAAGCGTGATGAGGCGCAGGAAGGTCGAGAAAAGCTCGACGACCCACACGAGCACGTTCATCGGGAAGCTCACGCCCTGCGGGGCGAGGCTCTTGATGTAGCCGATCACGCCGTGAGCCTTGCATCCGTAGTAGATGAAGTACACGAAAGCGAAAATGGCGAGTGCGGCGGTGGAGCCGATTGCGCCGGTGCCGGGCTTCATTCCCGGGATCAGGCCGATCATGTTATTGATCAGGATGAACAGGAAAAGCGAGCACAGGAACGGGAAGTGCTTCTTCCAGTTCTCACCCACGACACCCTTGCCGATATCGTTCTCGACGTACTCGATGATGTACTCGAAACCGTTGACGAAGAAGCCCTTGGGAACCAGGGTCTGCTTCTTCTTGAACACGGCTAGGACGATCAGGAGCACGATCGTGGAGACGATCAGCCAAAACGAGTACTGCGTGATGCCGCAGCTCAGATCGCCCACGACAGGGGTGGAGCTGAACTCGCTGACCAGATGATTAATCTCATCAGGCAGCTTTTCAAAAATTTCCACGACTTACCTTTCGACCTCATGAGGATCTCGCAGCGCCTTGGCGACGCGAACCGCGCAGGCGGCCATAAAGGCCACGAAGCCGATCGCCTCGCCCAGGAGGAACATGCGAAATGCCTCTCCGAACAACACAAACACAACCAAGGTAAAGACAAGCAACGCGATTGCCGAGACCGCGAGACTCACCATACCCTTGAGCATGTCCGCATTCTGCTTATCGTCAAGAACCGGCTTGAGCGTAAAGGGAAGGAAGGCAATCGCGCCCGCGATGGCACCTGCAACGATAGCGAGCAGATCGGCTATCTGAAACACTGGCGTCCTCACTTTCCTTTTTTATCGCCTCACAGGACAGTTCCCGCCAAACATTGGTGACTATTGTACGAGCCAATCGCTAAAGTACAACCGAAAAAGCATCGGTTAATACGCACCTGTTCGTTTTCTTAAGACCTTCTTTATGCCGCAGGTACGGTAATACGTTTTTCTCGAACCCCTCAGCGCAAAACGTCCGTTAACAGGAGTGCGCGTGGACGTCTTTTGCTCGCCCGCGCGCACCATTTCTTCGTATTTTCGACGTTAGCCGGTATGGCTCAGAGATTACAGCGTGCCGTAGATGCGGTCGCCGGCGTCGCCGAGGCCGGGAACGATGTAGGCAGCCTCGTTGAGATGGTCGTCGATGGCGCAGGTATAGATATGCACATCAGGATCCTTCTCAGTCAGCGACTTGAGGCCCTCGGGGGCCGCGACGATGCACAGCATGCGGATGTCCTTGACACCGCGCTCGCGCAGGTAGCTGATGGCCATCTCGGCCGAACCGCCCGTGGCAAGCATGGGGTCGACGACCAGGCAGATGCGCTGGTCGATATCCTTGGGCATCTTGCAGTAATACTCGTGCGGCTCGTGGGTGACCTCGTCGCGCTCCATGCCGATGTGGCCCACGCGAGCGGAGGGCACCAGGTCGAGGATGCCGTCGACCATGCCAAGGCCCGCACGCAGGATGGGCACGATGGCGAGTTTCTTGCCGGCAAGCTGTTTGAACGTGGCGGTAGTGATGGGGGTCTCGACCTCGACGTCTTCCATGGGCAGGTCGCGCATGGCCTCGTAGCCGTCAAAAAGTGCGAGCTCGCGCACAAGCTGGCGGAACTGGTTGGTGCCGGTGTTTTTGTCGCGCAGGATCGACAGCTTGTGCTGGACGAGCGGGTGGTCGACAAGCGTCACACGGGACGCGTCGTAGGTGACGGTCATGGGTTGATTGCCCCTTTCGTTGCGGCCGCAAAACGACCTTGCTGACAAGGCGCGAAGCAATGTTGCCGCCGCACGCCATGCATTAGTTTAGCGGTTTGTTATATCGAGCAGCCCATCACAGCCCTACTGTGCGATGCTGAGCGAGCGCCTGACTGCATCACGCCAGCCCGCAAGGTTTTGCTCGCGGCGCTCGGCGGACATGTGGGGAAGGAAGGTCCTAACGATCTGGGCATTTTGCTCCAGTTCTTCCAGGTCTTCCCAATAGCCGACGGCAAGACCCGCCAAGTACGCGGCACCGATTGCCGTGGTCTCCACCGTCTCGCATTGCAGCACGGGGATATCCAGCAGGTCGGCCTGGAATTGCATGATGAACTCGTTGCGCGAGGCACCGCCATCGACGGACAGGCGCTCAATCGAAAGTCCCACGTCCTGCTCCATGGCGCGCAGCACGTCGTAGCTCTGATATGCCATGGATTCGCAGGCGGCACGTACGATGGTCGCACGGCTCGAGGCGCCGGTCAGGCCGCACACGATACCGCGGGCACGCGGGTCCCACCAGGGAGCGCCCAGGCCAGCGAAGGCGGGGACGAAGTAGCAGCCCTCGTTGTCGTTGATCGAAGCGGCGAGTTGCGCGGACTCGCTCACACTCGAGATGATGCCCATGTTGTTGCGCAGCCAATTCATGGTTGAGCCGGCGGCAAAGATAGAACCCTCGAGCGCATAGCTGATCTTGCCGTCCGCGGCGATGCCGATCGTGGAGACCAGACCGTTCTTGGATTCGACGACCTCGTCGCCGGTGTTCATGAGCATAAAGCAACCCGTGCCATAGGTGTTTTTGGTCTGGCCGGGATGGAAGCAGCAGTGGCCGAACAGCGACGCCTGCTGATCGCCCGCCACGCCCATGATGGGCGGCATGTTGGCCATGATGTCGCTCGCGACGCGGCCGTAGTCGCCCGAGCTCCAACGAACCTCGGGCATCATGGAACGTGGAACGTCAAAGAGCGCCAGCAGGTCGTCGTCCCAATCGAGCGTATGGATATTAAAGAGCGCCGTGCGGCTGGCATTGGTGTAGTCGGTGGCAAAGACCTGACTGCCGGTGAGGTTGTAGATGAGCCAGGTATCGATGGTGCCGAACATGAGGTCGCCCGCCGCCGCGCTCTCACGCGCACCGTCGACGTTGTCGAGGATCCACTGCACCTTGGAAGCCGAGAAATACGGATCGAGCGTGAGTCCCGTGCGGGAGCGCACCAGCTCTTCTGCGCCCCGCTCGACCAGCTCGTCGATCAGAGGTGCGGTGCGACGGCATTGCCACACGATGGCGTTATAGATGGGTTGGCCGCTTATGCGGTCCCACACCACCGTGGTCTCGCGCTGGTTGGAGATACCGATGGCGGCGATGCGGTCAGAATGGATGCCGCTCTTAAACTGGACCTCCATCATCACGCCGATCTGGCTGGCAAGCACCTCCATGGGGTCTTGCTCTATCCAACCGGGACGCGGGAAGCTGGTTTTGACGCTACGACGTGCCTGCGCGACGATGCAGCCGTACTCGTCGACGATGGTCGCAAGTACCGAGGTGGTGCCGCAGTCGAGCGCCATGATGTAGGAACCGCCAAAGTTAAACGAGGCATCTTCCATGCCCAGGCTGCCCAGATTCAACGACATCGCTTACACCTTTCTATTGCATCGGGTCGGACAGGACCCGTTCGATCTCTGATGCGGGAAGTGCGCCTTGGCGCAGGATCTGGAGCCCGCCGTGCTGGAACGACACGATGGTCGAGGCGTCGCGACACGGGGTCTCGCCGGCGTCGACGGCAACATCGACCCCCTCCAGGATGCGACCTTCGACGGCGGCAAAGCTTGCCGGCGAGGGCGCGCCGTGTGTGTTGGCGCTCGTGCAGGCAAGGGGACTGCCGCAGGCGCGGATGAGCGCTTGGACCACGGGAGAGGCCGAAGCGCGCAGGGCCACGGTGTCGTCGGCAGCACGCATAAAGGTCGGCACGCAGGGAGCCGCCTTGACCACGATAGTCAGGGCTCCCGGCCAGCATCGTCGCGCAAGTACGCGGGCATCTTCCGGGATATCCACGCCATAGCGGTCGAGTGCTTCGGCATTATCAACCAGCCAGGCGACCGTTTGGGTGAGCTTGCGCTGCTTGAGGGTAAAGATGCGGCGGTAGCCGGTACCGAGCGCAGGGACCGCGGCGCCATTGACGACAGCCTGCGGATCGCGCGGCCACGATGGGAATTCGCTTGTATCTTGGGGCACGGCGTCCGAGAAGGCGTTGACTGCCACGGCGACACCGTAGACGGTCTCGGTCGGAATCAAGGCCAGGCCGCCGCGGCCGAGCACCTCGGCCGTGCGCTCGACGGC
>OLTD01000762.1_pt1 | contig 9809 bp, 10 predicted proteins | sample 1643231 | NCBI WGS metagenome assembly OLTD01 (sample SAMEA3136647, study PRJEB25190) | human gut metagenome | biome: human gut; feature: human-associated habitat; material: faeces | place: Austria | collected 2013
AAATATTAGATTAGGAATTCTCATTTTGACTTGTACTATTTATATTCTAGCACCACAGAACCGTATACAGAATAATATGTACCTATTACACTTACTTTAATGTAATCAGTGGACGATGCCATCATCTCATCAATTTCATTATCTTCGTCCATATAAGTCTCCATATACTTTCGAGTCACTTTGTCAATGAGTGCAATTAAATTTTCATGTTGCTTTGATGTTTCTATCGCCACGAGATTTCCTACACAAATCTTGTTCATCAGATTACTATTTTCAATTTCAATAATAATCTGCTCTGTATCAACATGTGTTACATGTCCTAACATATCATTTTCCGAAAACACTAACAAATTTCCCATCAAAATACCTCCTTTATCATTTCATGCAAATCCCACAAATTTATTCCTGACAAAATAGTTTCACCTATTGAATTCAATATTTTTGTATCATTACTATTGGCATGACAAACCGCAGTAATTCCAGCACATTCTTTAACTATGTTTTCCGCTTTTGTTGACAATGAATGAGTAAGAATAGTTGCTATATCTCTGGAAAGCCTTGATTTATAAGGTTTTCCAGAGATTTTTCTTTTTATTGGCTACAAATTGGCTACATCTGCCATTTGGCTACTATCTGGGACTGTTGTTCCGTTGATAGCTTAGAAACAGAAACACCCAAGGAGATAACAAATATGTTTGATAGCATAGGAAAATTAACAAGCAAGATACAGTTTGAATAAAATTTCCGGATGCCAAGTGGCACCCGGAAGTGAGAGAGATGTCCTCAATCGTGCTAAGACGTTTGTGATTTGTAACGCATCTGCAACAAATCTTCGGATAAACCCTGATTTTTCCGCTGTTTTCGGTTACCTAAACGTTAATCTTAGTTCTCCAAGAGCTAATCTGACCTACCCAAGAGATAATCGGTTCTTTTTGCTGGAAAACGGAAGTGAGATTTTGTATAATATAGAAAAATCAGAAAGGGGTGCAGAAATGAAGAATGGAAAGATCTGCATTTTGATTGCAGATGACGAGAAGGAAATCCGGGATATTTTGCGGCTGCTGCTGACGGGGAAGGCTATGCAGTTTGTACAGCGGAAAATGGAAAGGAAGCATTAGTGTTGGCTTCGGCGGAGGTAGATCTTTACCTTTTGGATGTGAATATGCCGGAACTATCCGGTTTTATGGCAGGATCAGAAATCCGAAAACAATTTAATGCTCCTATTATTTTTCTGACAGCCTATTCCGGGGAATCGGACAAGGTTATGGGCTTTTCTGCGGGGGCAGATGATTATATTGTCAAGCCCTTTTCCAATATGGAGCTTTTGATGCGGGTGAAAGCGATTTTACGCAGGAGTGCCCGTGGGACGGCACCAGCGCAGGAGGAAAAGAAGAGCCATATCCCTTTTGGGGATCTAATTTTGGACTTGGAATGCCAATCCGTGCTGCGACAAGGAGAGGTCATTGTCTTAACGTATACAGAATTTAAAATACTGGAATTATTGGTCACCCATAAAAAGAAGATCTATTCTCTGGAAAACATTTACCAAAGCATTTGGGAAGAAGATGCGGTGGGGGATAGTGCTATCATGGTGCATATCAAAAATATCAGAAAGAAACTGGAGGATGATTCCAGAAATCCAAGATATATCAAAACTGCTTGGGGACGGGGGTATTATGTTGATCAGTGAAAAAAGAAGAAATACCCCCAAATTGTCCAGAGAGATTATGGGGCTTTTATGTATCACGGCGGCAATTGCTTTATTCTTCTTTGGCTTTTTATATTTGACGGCAAATGCCATTGCTTCGACTTATCTCCTTGAAAATGATATTTTGCTGACAGAAGGACAGCTGCTGACGTTGCAGGGGGGGATCCGCAGCCTCAGCCTATTGTCGGCGGTGCTTTTATTTCTTGCCCTGTTTTTGTTTCTTTTGGGGCAGAAAATGGCTTATCTGAGGGAGATCATTCAGGAGGTGGAAGCCCTGCGTACCCATCGGATGGATTTTACCATGCCCATTGAGGGGGACAATGAATTGAAGGAACTGGCAGAAAGCATCAATTTCCTTTCGGAAACAGAACGGCGGCTGCGGCAGCTGGAAACAGAGTTGCAGGCGGAAAAGGAACAGTTGATCCGTGATCTTTCCCACGATATCCGTACCCCTCTGACGGCGATGTTATCTTATTCTGATTATTTGGGGCGGAAAGAGACATTGGAGCAGGAGGAAGTGCAGGAATACATTGCCCTGGTGCAACGAAAAGGCCAGCAGATCAAGGCACTGACTGACAGATTATTGGATAGCGGCAGCAGAGATTTAGAAACCATTGAGGATGGCAAGCTGCTGATGGAGCAGCTTGCGGGAGAATGGGAAGAAATTCTGGAGAATACGTTTCCCTGTATCGTAGATACAAAAAATTGTCCCGCATTCTATGGATCTTTCGATATTCAGGAGCTGCGGCGGATCTTTGATAATCTTGCTTCTAATGTGGAAAAATATGCGGATCGGGAGCAGCCTGTGGAATTGCGGATCGATGCTGTGGATAAACGCCTTCGGGTCTGCCAAAGGAATGGAATCAAAACGGGCACGGTTCCGGTGGAGAGCAATCAAATCGGCTTGGAAAGTATCCGGCGGATCGCCGCTTTGTATGGCGGGATGGTGAAAGTTTCCATAGAGCAAGGAATTTTTTCTATCCAGATCACGCTTTCTGAGGTTGATGGGTCACATCTTTAGAATTCTTTAGAATTGCTTGGCAAATTTCTTTAGACTGCTATGCTATGATGATCTCAGAAAAGAAAAAGAAAGTGAGGAATGTATTATGGCATTAGGTTTATTGTTAGTTTTATTTATGGTAATGAGTATCATTAGTGTGATGGGGTTGGTGCTTTTGTTCCTTTTGAAAGGAGAAAAAGGGCAGAAGGCTGTGTTTTACTTTATGGCGGTATGGGGCATGGTCATCGCATGGATGACGGCGAATAGCTATCCCACCAATTATATTAAGGAGCAGTTGATCGCCTGGGCGTTTGGTGCACTTGCTGTGATTGCACTGCTGGTACAGATTTGTGGCAAAAGCGAAAGATCTTTCCTGACAGCAAAGGTGTTGGTAGCGGCATCTGTTGTGCTAGGAATGGTGGCTCTGTTTGTAATATAATGTAAAGAATGCTCCGTAGGAAAGAGATTTCCTGCGGAGCATTTTCGTTTTGGGTTGACGCTGAAATGATATGGGGGTATGATGAAAAATTAGAGAGGAAAAAAGAAGACGAAGAAGGAGAATAAAATGGATTCATTACAAAAGATATATTGCAGGGCATTCGCTGTGCGGTTTATGACAAGGTGGTGGCGAACCCTACCATTACTAATATTGAAGAAGCCAGGACACTGTATCTGGAAAGCGGCACAAAGGCGATCATTGCCTTTGGCGGCGGCTCTGCCATGGACTGTGCCAAGGTGACAGGGGCTTGTATCGTAAAGCCCAACAAGCCTATCCATAAAATGAAGGGATTGCTGCGCATCTGCAAGAAATTACCTCTGCTCATCGCTGTACTCACTACAGCCGGTACAGGCAGCGAGACAACGTTGGCGGCAGTCATCACAGACAGCGGCGCAAAGCATAAATATCCCATCAACGATTTTTCTTTGATTCCCAGATATGCGGTATTGGATTACCACGTGACCCTAGGTCTGCCCAAAAATATCACAGCCACAACGGGCATGGATGCACTGACCCATGCGGTGGAGACGTATATCGGTAGAAGCACCACAAAAGAGACGCGATTTATGGCAGAACAGGCCACCAGATTGATTTATAAAAACCTGAAAACGGCTTATGATGATGGACAGAATGTGAAAGCAAGAGAAAATATGCTGCAGGCTGCCTATTGTGCTGGCATTGCTTTTTCCCGTTCCTATTTGGCTATGTCCATGCCATTGCCCATTCTCTGGGGGGCCAAGTATGGCGTGCCCCATGGGCTTGCAAATGCGGTCATCCTGCCTTATTTCCTAGAGGAATATGGCCCTGCCTGTTATGGAAAGCTGGCAAAATTGGCAAGATGCATCGGTATGGTACCAAAACATACCAACGACCGCAGAGTGGCAGCGGCTTTTATCCAGTGGATAAAGGATATGAATCAATATATGAAGATCCCAGAACCGATTCAGGAAATCAGAAAAGAAGATATCCCTGCCATGGCAAAACACGTGGCAGCCGAGGGCAATCCCCTCTATCCCGTGCCTGTTTTGATGGATGCTGGGGAGTTGGAGATCATGTATGAAAAAATTATAGAGAAAAAGGAGGGAAAAGCAGATGCAGGAAAAGATTCAGAAGCAGAGGGAGTTCTTTCGAGGGGGAAAACCCATTACATTGTCCTTCCGTAAAGAAGCACTTAAACGTTTGGGCCGTACCATTCGTGCCCATGAGGAAGAAATTTATGAAGCCCTGCGGAAGGATTTGAATAAATCTAAAACGGAAGCTTATATGTGTGAGATTGGCATGACACTGGCGGAGTTGTCCTATATGCTAAAGCATATAGATGGCTGGGCAAGAAAAAGAAATGTGCTGAGCCCTATTGCACAGTTTTCCAGTGACAGCTTTACCATTAGAGAGCCTTATGGAGTGGTACTCATCATGTCTCCCTGGAATTATCCTTTTATGCTGACCATAGAACCCCTGATCGGCGCGATTGCGGCAGGGAACTGCTGTGTGGTAAAGCCTTCTGCGTATGCCCCTGCAACCTCTGCTGTCATCTGCAAAATCCTCAGAGAATGTTTCCCTGAAGAATATGTATTGGCGGTAGAAGGAGGCAGAGTGGAAAATCAGGCATTGCTGGATCAGAGATTTGATTATATCTTCTTTACCGGCAGTGTGACCGTGGGCAAAGAAGTGATGGCAAAGGCAGCAAAGCATTTGACCCCTGTGACCCTAGAATTGGGCGGCAAAAGCCCTTGTGTTGTAGAAAAATCCGCAAAGCTGAATCTGACGGCGAAGCGTATTGCATTTGGTAAACTGCTGAACTGTGGGCAGACCTGCGTTGCTCCGGACTATATTCTGGTAGAGCGCAGCGTAAAGGATGAATTTTTGGGCTATCTGAAAAAATGGATCGTGAAGATGTACGGCGAAAATGCGACGGAAAATGGCGATTATGTAAAAATAATCAACCAGAAGCATTTCGACAGAGTATGTGGTTTGATCGACCAGAAGAAAGTGGTATTCGGCGGAAAATGGAACGAAGAGACCATGCAGATCCAGCCCACCATTATGGATAATGTAGTGGCTGGTGATGCCATTATATTTCCTTCGTTATGAATACTAACGTATTTTCCCTTCTCGTTGGCAAGTTGTTTTTACGCTTCCTATTATTGCGAATAATTTCATCCCATATTTTTTGTTCAAATGCTTCTTGATTCAAAGCCGTTAACTCTGCATCTTCAATATTATCAAGCGTCAAATATAACCTTAAATAAAATGGTGCACGAAGTATATCTGTCAATTTCTTATCACTTGGCAATACGAATCCATGTGTAATAGACAGTTCATACAGTAAATCCTTACTAATAAGATTAACATGATATGATTGTACACAAACTTCATTTAGCAACAAATTATGAAATGAGTCTTTATAGGCCGTTCTAATGGTAAGAATTATTTTCCAACCAGCAGAAATAAACATTTGAAGCAAATCCTCAAATGTTTGCTGGTTTTCTAAAACAAAATATTTTTCAACTGCATCAATATATAGAATACGATTCTCAGTCTCTTCGTACACCTTTAGTACTTCATCTATTATGAGCGTTCCATATGTCATCAAAAAATTTCTCTCGTCAGAAACATCCATGTCTGTACATCTAAATGCCAAAATAACCGTATCCTGACCGATACTAGCCATACTCTTTTTAATGAGTGCAGATTTTCCTGCACCAGCCTCACCATCTACAACTAAAGCCTGATTCTCAGACTGCAAAAAAGAATTTATATTAAACACATTATTTTCCAGAATAATGGTTTTATCATTATACGACACTTGTGTCCCAATATGATTAAAAATATCTTCTTTATGCTTTTTAAGGTTTTCACAACATTCCTGAACTGCAGAATCTGCTTGAAAGAAAACATTTCTACAAATAGTAAGTCTTTTATCCTGCATAAGCTGAGCCTCGATATTACTTAAACCTCTCCACTCAATTGTAATCCCCAGTAATTGTGCAGTATTTTCAATATTTGTCTGATATGCCGGTTTTACAATATCTTTTTTGGAACTTGGAGAAAATTCTTGACTAATATAAAAATAAAGTGTTGTAATACCAGGATAAGCTCTTGCTGCTCCTTTAACTGCATCACTTAATTCATTTTCTTTGCCAGACATAGAAACACTATCTGAATAATATTTTGCTTGAAATTATATATGTCTTTTTGACTATCTTTTTATATCTTCTTAAATGTCCGCAAAGCCTTATTTTATCGGCTCTACGGGCATTTTGCTTTTGTGGTAAACCTCACATATCTAGGTCTATCTTCTTATATTTTCGCTATCAAGCGTGGTTAAAATCGTGGTAAATACTTCTATGCAATTAGACGCTGAACCTCTGATTTTGCGGTATCTATGGACGCATGAGCGTACCAATTCATTGTGATACTAATGTTTGAATGCCCCATGATATACTGTAAATCTTTTGGGTTCATGTTCTTGCTTGCCAGCCTTGTGCAGAACGTATGGCGTAGCGTATGCGGTGTGATATGTGGCAAGGGATTGTCCTTGTGGTGCTTGTTGTATTTCTTTACCATACGGACAAATAAGGCGTTGTAATCAATCGCAACTTTTGGCTTGTCCTTATGATTGACAAATAGGAAATTGCCCCGTCCGTCTATCACAAATGGTTCTGCCTTTGGGCGTTTCTTCATAACCCGTTGAAATGCCTGTATCGTTTCTCTGCTTAATGGTACTTGCCTTATTCCGCTTTTCGTCTTAGGCGTTTCAATATAATAGCCTTGTTCCTTGCTCTTTAGTAACTGGTGGTCGATAATCACAACTTCATTCTTGAAATCAATATCGGCTACTGTCAGTCCGCACAGTTCCGAGATACGAAGTCCTGTTTTTAACAGTATCAGCACATCATCATAATACTTGTGATACACATTGTCCGTCTTGATGAATGAGAGTAAGGCTTGTTCCTGTTCCTCTGTCAATGCAACTTTCTCTTTGGTATCATTTTCTAGGACTTCACTTAACTTGAAATCAAAGGGATTTTTCCTTACGCAATCGTCTTGTATGGCGATATAGAATGACGCTTTTAACGAGCGTTTATGGTTGTTAATGGTATTGTAGGAAAAGCCTTTGTCTTTCATGCGTAACGCCCATTCTTTAGCGTCAGAGGGTTTTATCGTATCAATGCTCCTAGCACCTAACTTATCCTCTTTCAATAACCGCATGAGTTGTTCCCGTTGTTTTATTGTGCTTTTCTTCACATTTGCCCTCTGTGCGTTCTGTTTGGCATAGAGTTGGCAAAGCGTCATTTTCTTGCCTGTGCTGTCGATACCGTCCTCAATATCCCGTCTTATCTGCTGTTCCAGTTCACGAAGTGAGGGTTTTTCCCGTTTTCCCTTTGGTGTCGGGTCTGTGGGTGTCAATCTCCAAGCATACACATATTTTGTGTTTCCAAATGCGTCTACATATTTATATAAGTATTTCCCGTCTGTTCGTTGGCTCTCTCCAGTATGCAGGATACGACCTTTGTTATCCCGTCTTTTTTCTTTCATGGTGTCTGCTCCTTTCCTTGTTGGAAAGAGCCTTGATATGACTTGTGTTCATCATAACACATACAAGGCTCATTTGCATTAGATTGCGTCCAATTTGTCAATAACCTGTTCAAACTGTCGGCGTTTAATCTGTATGCGGTTGCCATTCATAATGAGCCAGCCAGCGTCCTTGTTTTCCTCTGCTAAGCGTCTTAACTTGTTTTCTCCGATACGGAAATACTTTGACGCTTCTTCAATGGTAAGGGTGTATTTTTCCCATACGGGAATATCGTTGTTATTCATCAGATACCCCCTTTCCCATGTTTCGTGTCATACTGGATATAGGGGATAAGGTCGGTGCGGTTTATCCTCTGTAAATGGGCGGTTAATTTACTGGAAAGGGAATTGCTGTATCTTGCCTTATCAAGCATAGTTCCCACTTTTTCCAGTCCGCCTAATGCGTCATGTTCTTCCAAGAAGTAAAAACTTTTGACAGCGGAAATCACGCCACCCTCTGTGAGCCATTGCTGTGTTTCTTCAAGGGAATTTTGCTGTTTTGGTACTTGCAGTTTTAAGACTTCCACAGCCCCTAAAAAGCGTTCCCAAAACCGACAAGTTTTCCACCTGCTCTTATTGCTTTCGTTTCTGTTTGGTACGACAAAGCGTAGGTTGTTTGCCAATAGACCGAAAGCCAGTTCTCCAAGTTCCAGCGGTCTGTCTTTGAATGTCATGGCAAAAGCATGAGCCTTATCATCACGCAGTTGCATTTCTGTCCGTTTCCAACTGCCGACTTCATCAAGTGTCTTATTATGTTTTGAACAGACTTCCTTATCCTTATCATAAAAGCGGTAGGACAATCCCGATTTCCCGGCACCGATATAGACGGTCTTTGCGGTGTCGAAATCGTCAAACTTGCTTTCGTCAAAGTGGTAGCCCTCACTATTAGAAATAAATTCCTCTTTTTCGCATTTCTTCTTTATCTGCTCTATGGTAAAAAATGGTTTTTCGTTCTTATCATCAATGGCAATATCAAGTCTTGTGAAATGGAAATTATCCAGTCCGTATCTTCGCTCACAGCGTCGGAACATATCCCCAAAGGTATAATTCCTACTGTCGAGAATACGGAAAATATCATCACAACCTCTGCCAGTCATAACAAGATAACAGCCTAACCCTTGTGGGTTATCCTCTGTTTTTCTTGCGTCCCCCGATACATAAATATCTCCAATCTGCCAGCGTGCTTGATAAGTCTTGAATTTTATCATTGCTGGATAAACATTGAAAATGTCAGTCGGTAAATCTAAAATGCGCATGATTACATCTTCAGCGGTTGCCGTTTCAAATACAATGCTGATGTAATCAACCTTAACGGATAAATTTTTGTGTGTAGTTATAGTGCATTTCTCCTTTCGTACTTCCCGTTTTTTTGCGGGGTAAAAATCGTGTTTTTTCCTTTATTTATCACAGTTTCTAGGTACTATGACATGTATACGCAGGGCGGTGTTACATATACGCCCTTTATGAACGCCTAAAGGCGTTCCCTTTCCAAAAGGAACTGTCTGTCCGAAACACGTCTGGGGGACGTGCCCCGTCCAGCCAGCCCCTTTTGGAAACCACTATTTTCTGTCTGATAGTCCACGTTTATTCATTCTATCAAAATGAAAATACATCTTTTCTATGCTTACTCAAGCGTGTGATTGACCCTAGCGTGCTTAATCACTCTATCTGATACGATAATAACGCTATCAGAATTACTTGTCAAGAAGTTTTTGTTGACTTTTTGATATATATTAAGTATGATATGCTTATAAATAACAAGAAAAGCAACGAAAGGAGCGGTTATACTAAGTTATGGAGCATTATGAAAAGAAAATCAGTTTCTTAGGAGAAAATATACAGACCATAAGAAAGCACAGAGGAATGAAACAACAGGAACTTGCGGACAAAATCGGTATCAATATGCAGAGCCTTTCCAAGATTGAACGGGGTGTAAATTATACTACCTTTGATACATTAGAAAAGATAATGGACGTGCTGGGTGTAACCCCAAATGAATTACTGTCGGGAGAATGGAAGTATGTTAA
>OLTD01000773.1_pt1 | contig 9587 bp, 7 predicted proteins | sample 1643231 | NCBI WGS metagenome assembly OLTD01 (sample SAMEA3136647, study PRJEB25190) | human gut metagenome | biome: human gut; feature: human-associated habitat; material: faeces | place: Austria | collected 2013
CCCCGAGGTCATCCGCAACAACATGGAGCGCCTCCTCGAGCCCGGCACGAAGTTCATCAGTCCCTTCGTGAACTTCGGTAACCGCGACTACCTGCCCGCCCACCTGTCCAAGACCTTCAAGGAATACGGCTACGACATCCCGGTCGAGGAGATGAAGGCCGCCCTGGACAAGGCTTGGGAGGAGGACGCCGCCGTCAAGGCCGAGATCCGCGCGAAGGGCGTCGAAACCATCGAGTGGATGCGTGAACACGGCGTGCGCGGCATCGTGCTGGCGGGCCGCCCCTACCACCTCGACCCCGAGATCAACCACGGCGTCCCCGACGTCATCAACACCCTGGGCATGGCCGTTCTCACCGAGGATTCCATCATCGACGCGCGCCTCGAGCGCCCCCTGCGCGTCCTCGACCAGTGGTCCTACCACTCGCGCCTCTACGAGGCCGCCGCCCGTGTCGGCGACGAACCCGACCTCGAGATGGTCCAGCTCAACTCCTTCGGCTGCGGCGTCGACGCGATCACCGCCGACCAGGTCCAGGAGATCCTTGAGGGCCGCGGCGACGTGCACACCGTCCTCAAGATCGACGAGGTCTCCAACCTGGGTGCCGCCAAGATCCGCCTGCGTTCCCTCGACGCGGCGATCACCGAGCGCGCCACCCTCGCCTCGACGATCGACGAGGCCGGGGCTGGGGACGGCACGGATGGCGCGGAACTGGCCCCCGCCTCGTCCGTGGGCCTGGTGTCGGGTTCCGTCGACACGGCCACCCTGCGCGACCCCTCCGGGGACGCCGCCCGCGAGGAGCAGGCCGGGCACATCAAGCCGCGCACAGCCTTCACCGAGGAGATGCGCGAGGCCGGCTACGAGATCCTGGCCCCCCAGATGTCGCCGATCCACTTCCGCTTCCTCACCCCGCTGTTCGCCAGTGCGGGGCTGAAGGTGCGGGTCCTGGAGCACACGAGCCGCACCTCCATGGAAGTCGGCCTGAAGTACGTCAACAACGACTCGTGCTACCCGGCGATCGTCGTCATCGGCCAGCTCCTCGACGAGTTCATCTCCGGGCGCGCCGACCCCGACCGCACCGCCGTCGGCATCACGCAGACGGGCGGCATGTGCCGCGCCAGCAACTACGCGGCCCTCCTGCGTAAGGGCCTGCGCGACGCCGGATACCCGCAGGTGCCCGTCATCGCGCTGTCCGTCCAAGGTATCGAGGACAACCCCGGCTTCCACCTGGGGATCCCCCACATCCACAAGGCGATCCAGGCGTTCGTCATCGGCGACGCCATCCAGTCGATGCTGCTGCGCGTGCGCCCCTACGAGGCCACGCCCGGCTCCGCGATGGAGCTGTACCGCACGTGGGACGCCTACGTCCAGGAGTGGATCACCTCGGGACGCGTGGCCGCCCTCGGCGGGCGCGTCTCCTACGGCAAGATCATCCGCGAGTGCGTGCGCGCCTTCGACGCCCTGCCGCTGCGCGATATCCCGCGCAAGCCGCGCGTCGGCCTGGTCGGTGAGATCCTCGTGAAGTTCCACCCCGACGCCAACAACCACGCCGTCGACGTCATCGAGGCCGAGGGCTGCGAGGCCGAACTGCCCGGCCTCATGCAGTTCTTCCACAACTCCGTGGCGACCGCCGCGTGGGACAAGGAGAACCTGGGCATCGACGGCAAGCAGCGCTACATCATGCCGATCGTTCTGTGGGCGCTCAAGAAGTACGAGAAGCCCGTGCACCGCGCGTTTGCGGCCACGAACGGCAAGTTCGAGCCGCACCGGCCCATCGAAGAGATGATCGAGCGTTCCCAGGACATCGCGCGCCTGGGCAACCAGGCCGGCGAAGGCTGGTACCTGACCGCCGAAATGGTCGACATGATCGAACACGGCTGCCCGAACATCATCTGCGCCCAGCCGTTTGCGTGCCTGCCCAACCACGTCGTCGGCAAGGGCATGTTCCGCGCGCTGCGCACCCGCTACCCCGAGGCCAACATCGTGGCCGTCGACTACGACCCGGGCGCCTCCGAAGTCAATCAGCTCAACCGCATCAAGCTCATGCTTGCCACCGCCTTGCAGGACCCGGAGGCGCGCGACGGCGACGTGTTGCAGCTGGTCGACGTCGAAGAGCCGACGTCGTGCGGCGGGTCCGGCTCCGTCATGCTCGGCATGCCGACCATCCCGACGAGGCGCGCGGCCTTCCGCTGACCGCCCGCGGCGAAGCTGCGAAGGGGGACGGTGCTCGCTGGCACCGTCCCCCTTCGTGTGCACACCCCGTCGCGGCGTCCCCGGCCTCGTCCCTGACGCCTCACGGCATGGGCATAACCCCGCGCCCGATCTCAAACCCGGCCGGCGCCCAGCCCGTGTTGTAGGACAAACGCACCGACACCTCGCGCACGCCCGAGGCCGGCCACGCCACGGGGAGGAACCCCGTCTCACCGGGCGCCACATCCAGGAACGCTGACAACTCCCACGTTTCGTGGCCCTCCTCGACGACGCGGCAGAGGAACTCCAGATCCGACGTCGACGTGAACGTCATGTGGTTACGCACCGTCACCCCCGAATAGGAAGGAGCCACGGTCACCGGCGCATAGTGCAGCTCCTCGCTGCGTACCTCGTACAGGTCCGGGAAGTTGCCGCCCGCGAACTCCGGGCGTGTCGGGTCCAACGCGTGGATCGCGCGAAGCTCCTCGTCGACGTCGCCCACGTTCCACGCGATCACGCTCGGGTGCGCACGGTCCCTGCGAATCGCCGCTTCGATTGCCTCGTCGCGCGCGGCCCCCGGGCCGTACACGTTCGACGCGCGGTCGATGACGTACAGGCCGTACTCGTCTGCCAGCTCCAGGAAACATGCGTGGCCGGGCGCACCCGCAATCACAACCGCGTTCACGCCGTGGCGTTTACACCACACGATGTCGTCGAGCATCTCCGGCAAGTTGACAGCCAAGCCCGTGCGCCCATCGCACTCGTTGCGGTTCACTCCCCGCAAGATCAGTGCCTTACCGCCCAGCATCACACCCTGCGCAGTCGCCTCAACGTCGCGGAAGCCAACGTCAAGGGACACGGTATCCTTGACCCCTTCCTCATCGCGCAGCGTGACGATCAGTCGGTACAGGGCCGGCTCCTCCGCGCTCCACGGGAGCACATCCAGACCCTGCGCGTCAACAACCTCATCCGGAGAAGCGACCGCAGACCACAGCCTCTCCTGTTCGGCCTCGTTGACGAGCGTGGCATGAACCTCGACGCCCCCCGTCGTCTCAACCCGCAGCGTCAGCGCACCTGCGCGGCCATCGTGGGACGCCACCGGCACCACGTCGACGATGTGTGCCGTCGGCCTCGCCTCCAACGACACTTCACGGAACAGGCCATGACAGCACACCGGGGACTCCATCAGCAAGACAACCAGCGTGTGCGTGTGGGTGGGCTGCAACGCGCCCGTCACGTCAAAAGCCGCAGGAATGAAACCGTCCGCACTAAAACCGACGAACGCTCCATCGAGCCATGCGTAGAGGGGACCCGAAAAACCGCCGAAAGTCAGCGTCATCATCCAGCTGCGATCAACCGCCTCCTTGAGGGGTGCATCAAGGGAAAACTCGCGGCGCAGAATCGAGGCGCGCACAACGTCGGTGGGTGACACCCCGCCAGCGGGCTGCTTGCCCTCCGGGTGCGCCTGCGTCTGCGCGTGCGCCTGTGCCCCCGGGCGCGCCTGCGTCTGCGGGCACCTCCGTGAGCCATCCAGCTCCAGGATGCCAGGCACAGATGTCGCGCCGAAATTCTGGTGAACGGGAGCCTGATCAATCAGCTCCGCAGCGGTGCCAGTGACACCGGTAACCTGCCAGGTGCTCGAGAGCATCTGAAGTGGCCTGCGTGACCTCCACGTCGCGTGCACCGTCAGACGGTTCACCGACGCCCCTGGGTCCCGCAGCCACGTGACGTCCGGTTCCAGGATGTGGTTCATGTAATAAAAGTAGCATTTTGCTATTAGTCAGAAAAGTGTAAATTTTTCTGAAATGCAGGCAAATATGCCTTGACATGCGCAATAAGTGTGGGTGACAAACGGGACGTGGACCACATTGTGGGATTTTTGTTCCTGCGCGTGGGCAAAATACGTTGTGCCGTGGGGTGATGCGCGGATGGGTGCCCGGCCTCGCGTGGCGGGCGAGCGCATGAGGAACCCCGGCCTCGTCCCTGGGAGAAGGAACGAGGCCGGGGCTGATGCGTGACGCGAGGCCGTGCCCCGCTGACGACGCGCTTACTTCGAGGCGGACTCGCGATCCGAGTCGCGCGTGATCTTACGGGCGAAACCGTAGAGCAGCCACGTCGCGCCCGCGAAGAACACCAGGCCCAGCACGTTCGCGAACGGCGTGAAGCCATCGCCGATGAAGGGCAGCGCCAGCGGCGACTCCGAGCCCGTCGCGCCCGCGATGCCCGCGTAGACGACGCCGAACAGGGACTCGCCGACGATCAGGCCGGTCGCAGCCAGCGTGCCGAAGCGCTTCGCGCGCTCCACGTCCGCCTGCTTGTCAGCCCACCTGTTGTACAGGAAGCCAATGAGGGCACCGATCGGGATCAGGACCGTCAGGGAAGCGGGCAGGTAAATGCCCATGCCGACAGCCAGCGGAGGCAGGGCGAACTTGCCCTTCGACGCGCGGCGCAGGACCTCGTCAATGATGATGACGACGACGCCGATCGCGGCGCCGATACCCAGGAGCTTCCAGTCGATGCCGCCGCCGAGCACGCCCTTGGCGAGCGAGGAAATCAGGGAGGCCTGCGGGGCCGCCAGCGCGTCAGGGCCAGCGCCGGGAGCGCCCTGGAAGCCGAAGGAGTTCTGCATGAGCTCCAGGACCGGGGGAATGATCAGCGCGCCGAAGACGACACCGATGACCAGGGCGACCTGCTGCTTCCACGGGGTCGCGCCCACCAGCTGGCCCGTCTTGAGGTCCTGCAGGTTATCGTTCGCGATCGTCGCGATGCAGAAGACGATGGCCGAGGTGAACAGCGTGTAGGCGATGAGCGCCGTGTTCTCTTCCGTGGTCGAGCCACGGCCGTGCACCGCCAGGATGACGACCGCCGTGATGACGACGACCAGCAGGCCGACGCCGGACACCGGCGAGTTCGACGAGCCGATCAGGCCAGCCATGTAACCGCAGACCGCCGCGACCAACAGGCCAGCGAGCAGAATGAAGAGGACCGAAATGGCGATCAGAACGGCCGTGTTGTGCTCGATCTGCGTGCCGCGCATGAACCACCACAGCAGACCGGCGATCGGAATCATGGCCACGAAGATGGAGACGATGACCCACTTGCCGGGGATGTCCTGCTCGGTGCGGTCGATCTGCGCGCCGTCCTCCTTGGTGCCGCGCGAGGCGCGCAGCGACTCGGACATGCCGCGGGCGATCGGGCCCATGATCTTGATGAGCGTCCAGATGGCGGCGACCGCCATGACGCCCGCGCCGATGAAGCGCACGTCCGACTTGAACACCGTGGACAGGGCCGAGGTCAGGTCATCCGCGCCCTCCAGCTGGCCGTTCGCGTACAGGGGCAGCAGAACGCCGTAGGAGGTGATCATGCCGATCAGCATTGCGATGCCGACCGTCATGCCGACCAGGTGGCCCACGCCGATCAGAGCGAGCGACAGGGAGGTCGAGATCATCGTGCCCGTCGAGCCGATCTTGAAGGCGGCACCGACCTCGGAGGCCGTCACCTTCAGGTAGCCGAACAGGGCCATCGCCGCCGAGGCCATCGCACGCCTCGCCGACACCGGGCGGTACGACCCGGCTGCCATGGCTGGTGAATTCGGCTACCTGCTGCGCAACGGGTGGTTCGGTCCCGGGAGGGTCACCCAGACACTCGCCGACTGCGCGTCAGTCTCTGCCCTGGCCGGGTATCGTGTCGCCCAGACCATCGCCGCCCTGCTGCCGTCGCTCGTTGGCATCCGGGGTGCGAATCGTATGGTCGAGGCCCTGGTGGCGCTCGCGGGCGACTACGGCATGAGAGTGAGTGTGCCCGAGGAGCTGCGCCCAAAGATGAAAGGATCAAGCGCGATGGCTAAGGCGCTGCGGGCGCTCGACGCTCTGCCAGACGCTCCGACGGGTCTCGCCCGCGAGGCGGCTGAGGCGCTCGGCGCCGTGCGAGCACAGCGGGGATAGATGAGCGACGGGTGTCTCAGGTGCGTAGGTTGCTATTGGCCGTAGTGGAAGCGGCAGGAGATGATCCAGAGGGCTTTGCCGTCGTCGCTGATCTGGTAGATCAGGCGGTGCCGTGAGTCGATCCGGCGTGACCAGTACCCGGAGAACTCGTAGTGGAGGGGCTCAGGCTTGCCGATCCCCTCGTTCCCGTTGCGCTGAATGTCCTTGATGAGGGCGTTGATGCGCTTGAGGGTCTTGCGATCCTCGAACTGCCACCAGACGTAGTCGTTCCAGGCGTGTGGGGTCCACAAGACTTTGAGCATCGTTAGTTCTCCTCGTCAGGGATGTCGATGAGATCGTGCTCCTCGAGGTTGCCATGTCGCAGCTGCGCGATCGATTCGCGCAGGTGGCGGGCGTTCGCGGGGGACTGCATGAGGTAGACGGTCTCCATGAGGGACTCGTACTCGTCGAGGGCCATGATGACGACGCTTTCGTGACCCTGTCGGGTGATGACGATTTCCTCGCGGTCGTTGACGACCTGGTCGAGGACCTCGGCGTAGCGTGCGCGCGACTCGGTGTAGGTCATGATCTTCATGGGTGCTCCTCTGCTCGCCTATGTACAGAACATTGTACAGGATGTGAGGGTGCGTGTCTCCGGTCTGCTGATGTGCGCGCTCTCAACCAGCCCATCCAACCTTCGACGCGGCGTCGCTACTGGACGATCGGCTTGCCGCCGATGGACATGGGGGCGCGGGTGCGTGCGTGCACGTCCAGGTCCTGCTCCCACGCCGACGCGTAGCGCCACGCCGAGGGCGCCAGCAGTCGCAGCGCGCCCATGTCGGCGAGCGCATCGAGCAGTAGGAAACGGGTCGTCGGGTAGGGGGCGTCCCACGGGATCGCCGTCCACAGGCCCGACGCGCCGAGGAGGAACTCGCCTCGGTTACGGTCATGCAGGTCGTTGGCCGCGGTCTGCACGTCTCCCTCGGCGGCCCACAGCCAGCGGGTCGTGCGGTAGGCCTCCCAGGCCTCGTCCCACGAGGAATACGAGTGCTGTAGCGCGCGGTTGATGAGAGCGAAGGTATCCCAGGCCTCGTCCTCACTGAGCCAGCCGAGGCCCGCGCCCGCGCGCGTCAGATTCGCCGCGCGCAGGAAATCCCACGCGGCGAAATCCAGGGTCTGAATGCCGCGGTCGTTGTCCAAGAAACGGCGGATACGCCAGCGGCTCTCCCAGTCCTCCATCGACGAGTCGGCAGTCTTGCTCAGGCGCGCGATCTCGGACTCGGCCCACGACTTCTTCTGGCAGCGCTCCCGCAGCGACGCGAAACCCTCGCGTTGCCCCGCGCGCAGGAGCGAATACAGCTGGCGGATGAGCCCCTCGCGGTCCGTGATCCCCCAGTCGTGCTCCATCATGGTTTTCGTGGCCTCCGGGGCCGACAGCGCAAGCTCGTTGACCGGGTCGCCGTTACACAGCGCGTACACCATGGACGGGGCGAGCAGGCGCGCCCGAGGGTCGGTCGCCATGTCCTCGCGTTTGCCGTGGACCTTCGGGGTGTGGTGCTCGTTGAGCTTGTTCCAGTCCTTTTCCTTGCCGGCCTTGCGCACGTCGCGCGGCGCGGGAACGGCGCCCTTCGCGCGCGCGGCCGCCTGCTTGACGTAGTGATTCAGCAGGAGCACGACGACGCACCCGATGGCGAACCACACGGGGAAGGGGATACCGGACAGGAAATTCACGCTCACGATTCTGCCCGATGACGTGCCCGTCACACAAACGATGGGTGTCGCGGGGACGCGGTACGAGGCCGGGGCTTCCCCCTATGTATAGGTATCGCCGGGTGCACCCTCGGATGCCTCGCCCGGGCGCGCCCGCGCGCGAGAATCCGCCACGGCCTCGTCAATGTCAAACCCGGGCGGCGTGAGACGCGCGGAAGCGGCACCGGTACCCAGATGAGGGTGGGACGCGGTAAGGTCCATCCCAGATGCCTCGCCGGGTGAACCTCGGACGAGGATGCTACAAATACTGGGGAAGCGACGGAAGGGACCGGCAATGTCAGCGACGAAGCTCGTGATCGTGGAGTCTCCTGCGAAGGCAGCCACCATTGAGGGATACCTGGGTCCCGACTACCACGTGACCGCCTCGATCGGCCACATCCGCGACCTCCCGCAGCCTTCCGAGCTGCCCAAGGACATGAAGAAGGGGCCGTTCGGCCGCTTCGCCGTCAACGTGGATGATGGCTTTAAGCCCTACTACGTGGTGAACCCGGATAAGAAGAAAAAGGTCACCGAACTCAAGAAGCTCCTCAAGGAGTCCGACGAACTCTATCTGGCAACTGATGAGGACCGCGAGGGTGAGGCCATCGCGTGGCACCTCCTGCAGGTCCTGAAGCCGAAGGTTCCCGTGCGCCGCATGGTCTTCCACGAAATCACGAAGGAAGCGATCCAGCGCGCCCTGGAGAACACGCGTGACCTGGACACCGACCTCGTGGACGCGCAGGAGACTCGCCGCATCCTCGACCGCCTCTACGGCTACGAGGTGTCGCCGCTCCTGTGGCGCAAGATCCGCCCGTCCCTGTCGGCTGGCCGCGTGCAGTCGGTGGCCACGCGCCTCGTGGTCGCCCGGGAGCGCGACCGCATGGCGCACGTGAGCGCCCAGTACTGGTCGATTGACACGGCGTTCACGTCGGCGGGCCAGGCCTTCGGCGCGCGAGTCTCCTCGGTGGACGGCCACGCCATCGCGACCGGCTCGGACTTTTCCGAGAAGGGTGAGCTGAGCGCGAAGGCTGCCAAGGCCGGCGTCCTCCACCTGGACGAGGCCACGGCCCGCGCCTACGCGCAGGCTCTGTCGGATGCCCCGGCCTCGGTCATCGACTCGGTGACCCGCAAGCCCTACCGTCGCCGCCCGGCCGCCCCCTTCACGACGTCGACCCTCCAGCAGGAGGCGTCGCGCAAGCTGCACTGGAACGCGTCCTCGACGATGCGCACCGCCCAGTCCCTCTACGAGTCCGGTTACATCACCTACATGCGTACCGACTCCACGGCGCTGTCCAGCCAGGCGATCCACGCCGCCCGCGAGCAGGCCACCCAGCTCTACGGGGCCGAGGCCGTGGCCGACTCCCCGCGCCTGTACCGCACCACGTCGAAGGGTGCGCAGGAGGCGCACGAGGCGATCCGTCCCGCCGGCGATCATTTCCGCACGCCGGGCGAGGTTGCGGGTTCCCTGTCGAAGCAGCAGCTGGCCCTGTACGACCTGATCTGGAAGCGCACGGTCGCCTCGCAGATGGCCGACGCCCTCGGCTACACGGCGACGATTCGCGTGCTCACCGGCATTGAGGTCGACGGCGCGCGCCACGACGTGCTGTCCTCGGCCTCGGGCACGGTTATCACCTCCCCGGGCTTCCGCCTGGCCTACCAGGAGGGCCGCGACCAGGGCCGTTACGACGCGGAAAAGAACGACGCGGAGAAGACCCTGCCGGACGTCGCCG
>OLTD01000779.1_pt1 | contig 9489 bp, 8 predicted proteins | sample 1643231 | NCBI WGS metagenome assembly OLTD01 (sample SAMEA3136647, study PRJEB25190) | human gut metagenome | biome: human gut; feature: human-associated habitat; material: faeces | place: Austria | collected 2013
AGGTTATTACACTTACCGTTGGTAACGGGGAAGTATTGCCAGTCACTCAGAATATAACGCTGGTAGGACAATTCTGCCGTAAATTGGAAGTAGTCATCCGGCCATTTCAAACGCTTACCGAACATTACAGCCAATCCCCACATCTGGATGGACTTGTCGGGGTCGTAATAGTTTTCATAATTGTTATAGTTGCCATAGTTGTACATACCATAACCGTACATGCCGCTATAGTAGCTGTTGTAATAACTGTTCATGTACGCATCGTTATAGTAACGGCTGCTGATATCCGTCTGGCGGGAGTAGAATGCAGATACGGAGAATGCATTCGGACGTTTGCCGCCGAACCACGGATCGTAGAATGATACGCTGTATGACTGATAGTATTTGGCATTGGTCTGGCCGCTGATAGTCAGTGTCTGGCCGTCACCCTGCGGCAGGATACCGCGGTAGTTCTCACCCGGATGCAACAGGTTGGCAACGGAGAAGTTGGTGAACTTCAGACTCAGTTTACCGATAATACCTGTCTGTCCCCAACCGGCAGAGAACTCTACCTGGTCGTTGGCTTTGGAAGTCAAAGGCAAGCCTATGTCAACAGTTCCGTTCATCGGATCCGGTTGAATATCCGGTTGCAGTTTTTCCGGGTCAAAGTGGCCCATTTGCTGGATTTCACGCAAAGAACGCATCAAGTCTTCTTTGCTGAACAGCTGTCCCGGGCGGATACGAAGTTCACGGCGAACAACGTTTTCATACAAACGGTCGTTACCACTGATCTTAATCTTATTGATAGTAGCCTGACGGCCTTCATAGATTCTCATTTCGAGGTCGATAGAGTCGCCTACGATATTTACTTCTACCGGATCAAGGTTGTAGAAGAGGTAACCGTTATTGTAATATAAGTTACCGATAGCATCGTCGTCTGTAGAAACACGCTCATTCAACAACTTCTGGTTGTATACATCGCCTTTCTTCATACGAAGCAGGAAGTTCAACTGTTCCGACGGATAAAGAGTATTACCTACCCATGTCACGTTACGAAGATAGTATTTCTGACCTTCGTCTATATCCAAATATACATCTACCGTCTTTTCATCATACTGTGAAACGCTGTCTTTAACGATCATTGCATCACGATATCCCAGCTCATTATACTTGTCGATGATAAGTTGTTTATCTGCTTCAAAGTTTTCCGGCACGAATTTCTTGGTGCGGAACAAGTTTAGAAGTTTACCTTTCTCATTGGTTTTCTTCATTACTTTTTTCAGCTTGGAAGCCTTGATTGCAGTGTTTCCTGCAATGGTGATTTTGTGTACTTTGATTTTCTCCTTTTTGTCTATATCAATATCCACAATCACCTGATTCTCGCTGGAAGGATCGTCTTTCTGTGCGATGATTACTTCGGCATTTTTGAATCCCTTGTCATCAAAATAACGTTTGATCAATGTTTTGGCACGGTCTACGGTATTCGGAGTAATCTGCATACCTTTTACCATTCCTAGCTTGGCCTCAAGATCCGTTCGTTCAGACTTCTTTACACCATGATAGCGTACGTCTGCAATACGCGGACGTTGTGTCAGGCTGATTTTTAACCAGATTTTGTTGCCTTCTATTTTCTCGGCTGTGATTTGTACATTTGAGAACAAACCATGACGCCAATAACGTTTGATTGCTCCAGTGATTTCGTCACCCGGCACAGTAATTGTTTGTCCTACCGATAGTCCGGATAGTCCAATCAATACATAGTCTTCATAATTCTTTACGCCTTCAACTTTAATATCTGCTATCTCATACTTTTTGGGTGTTCCGGAGTATAAGATGACAGGTTTTGAGTCTTCATCAGTATTAGCATTTTGCGCAACGCCTGTTGTCGCAAAGCAGCACAGGCAGACAAACGTTATGAATATAAAGGAAATACGATAATGCATTTATGTTATAATTTGATGTTTCGAGTTATATTAGCTGATCTGTTCACTGGTTTTGCCGAATCGGCGTTCCCTTTGTTGGTATTCCCAAATGGCTTTGTAGAGTTCTTCTTTATCGAAGTCCGGCCAGAAGGTATCACAGAAATAAAGCTCCGAATAAGCACATTGCCATAAGAGATAATTGCTTAACCGGATTTCTCCTCCCGTGCGGATCAGTAAATCCGGGTCGGGCATAAAATTAGTATCCAGATGAGATGAGATACACTCATCGGTTATTTGCTCGAGAGATATCTCTCCCGTTTTTACCTGCGTTGCTATTTGCCGTACTGCTTCGGTTATTTCCCAACGGGATGAGTAACTAAGAGCTAGTACCATATACATTCCACTATTTTTGGACGTGCGTTCTATACATGACGTCAAACTTTTCTGAACTTCAACCGGTAGCTTCTTGAAATCACCGATTACGTTGAAGCGAATATTGTTCTTCATCAGTGTCTCTTCTTCAATAGATTCTAGCAATAGATTCATCAAAGCCGCTATCTCGTCTTGCGGCCGATTCCAGTTCTCGGTTGAGAAGGTATAAAGTGTCAGGTACTTAATCCCCAGTCTGGCAGCATCTTCAGTAATATTTTGTACCGTTTCTGCGCCAGCACGGTGACCGTAAGTACGTTCTTCCCCTCGTTGTTTTGCCCATCGTCCGTTTCCATCCATAATGATGGCTACGTGTTGTGGTATCCGAGTTTTGTCTATTTGTTCTATATAGGACATCTTTTTATTTTAAACGTATACGTTTTTATTTCTTGGCATTTGCCAAATCAAACCATAGCTGATTAAGACGACCACGCCATACCTCTGAATCATGCTCATATGTGCGTGTTTCAGTTGTGGTTGCCTTTGTACTTTCTTCTTTCTCTACCTCTTCTTCAAAACTTGCACTTCCTTTACTAAAGATAATCCATAGATTTTGAGTGTCAGGATCTAGTACCATTGAATAGTTGGTTTTGCCTCTGAATTCAGGAGCTACATCGGGATCTGGAGTTCCTCCTTTGCTCCAATCTCTATGGGGGAAAGAGAACTTAGGATTCGCCTTTTTCCAGAATAATCCTTGATTGGAAACATAAATAGAACTGAAGTCTTGACCAAATATGTATACTAAGTCATTATAATATATAATAGATGGTTGAGTGTATTTAGGGCAGTATGCAACAGAGGAAGTAGTTGAGAACTCAACCCATTTGTTTCCGTCATATGCCCATACAATGGTCGTTTCTAATTTACTGTCATCAGCCAAAGTCGCAGTTTCTGTATCTCCTACTAGAAGGACTGAATTAATATTTGTCGAAGACTTATATACTGTATAGGATATATTTTTAGTTGGAAATTTAGATGGCACTTTTCCTCCATTTTCAGCTTTATCCAAAGTCTCTTTTGGTACATCATTTGTTTGATAATAGAAATAGCGTTGGTTATCTGCTCCTTTCTTTATATAACAAATTCTGCTGACATCGTTATTAGTCAATGTGGCTAGTAGCAATTCCACTCCCTCACCAAACATCGTTGATTCATTCCATTTTTCTCCATCTGCCGATTCATATACTTTACCATCACCATTGGAGGTGGCATATAACATGGTTCTGCTTCTGTTGAATTGGAAGGCAATGATAGAAGTCGGAAGTTTGCCTTTTGGTAATCCCTCTATTTCTTTATACTCCCAACTGCCAAAGTTTGTTAAAGAGTTTTTGTATGCATATAACTTTGTGCCAACTACAGAGTATGTGAGAACTTCACTTCCAAAAATAATAGATTTTTGTTCTCCTACAATTTGGTCATCTATTTTATTCATATATTTCCACCTTAACGAATCCGGATCATAGTCATGCACATTTACTTTGATCTTGTATTCCTTAGTTTGATTAGGAGATATACCCGCTAATGCTTCTGTTGACCATACTTTTATAATAAGTTCTTTCCGAAGATCGATTGAATCATTAATGTTTAAGACAGAATCGTTTCCGCTTTTGTCCTTCATCGTAACGACACCTGATGCCGTTGTTAATGTTTTGATTAAAATCTTGTCAATGATGGTATCGGCATGAACAGGAAGAGAGTCTTCGTTATAGATTTCACGTGATAATTGGTCAATAGTGAATTTATAACTCCCAAGGCCTGCTGTGTCAAGTGCAAACGCATGTATAGTTGCATCCGGGCTATATTCGATGTTATTATCGTCATCAAGACATGACGTTATAACAAATGACACCATGAAAAAACTCGCAATGAATGATAAAAACTTTATTTTCATTTGAAAGATTGTGTTTATTTACAAGTTGCAAAAATAGAAACATTTTTTCCGATAATGAACATTACAGGTAAGTTTTATATAAAATTATAGATAATAACACTGTTTTTATCGACGTAAACCCCCCTGAATAGAACTATCTTAGCTATAATCGACGAACATAATGCCAAATTTGTCTTTCGAAGTGTTCTTCTATCGAATAACTAAAATTATCGTCCATTTGAGGTGCTTTAACACCGGAGTGTAACCGGCTGGGGCACTTTTCGATATAGGCTTCATCCCATAGCTCATTATCAATGAATGATTGCAGCAATTGCCTGCCTCCTTCCACCAATAATGATTGTATTTTTCGTTGATACAATGCTTCCATGATCTGTTTCAATGGGTTATGGTTAAAGTTGATGGTGATATATGTGATGTTCTTTTTTTCTGGCTGTTGCTTTTCAGTAAAGATTAATGTAGGCACGTTGCCATCGAATATTTGTAAATCATTAGGGAGGGATAGCGTGCGATCTAACACAACGCGTATCGGGTTGTGCCCATACCAGTTGCGTACCGTAAGTGACGGATTATCCAATAAAGCAGTTCGCCTGCCTACCATAATCGCATCCGCCTCCGCTCTTTTTTTATGCACTAGCATGGAAGTAAGAGGAGAGGAGAGGACTATCGGTTTTCCGTCTGTACGTTCTATATCAATAAAGTGATCGGCTGATTCTGCCCATTTCAGTGTAATGAAAGGACGGTGAAGTGTATTAAAAGTGATAAAACGACGAATCAGCGATTTGCATTCTTCCTCTAATACACCAACTGTCACTTCCCGTCCGGCATCCCGTAATTTCTGAATTCCCCGTCCGGCCACTTCTGAAAAAGGGTCTTGACAACCGATAACAATGCGTGGAATCTGCTTCTCTATAATAAGATCGGCACAAGGAGGCGTTTTCCCATAATGGGAACAAGGCTCCAGACTGACATAAATCGTAGAACGTTTCAATAATGACTCATCTTTGACAGAACGGATCGCATTAACCTCCGCATGCGCCTCTCCACAGTGAATGTGGTAACCTTCGCCGATAATTCGCCCGTTACATACGATAACGGCCCCTACCATCGGGTTTGGAGATACGTTGCATAACCCATTCTTTGCAAGCTCAATGCAACGTCTCATGTATTTTTCTTCTTCCATTTTGGTGCTCTTCGCCATATTATTCTTACTTTTGCACTCCGAAATTGTGAAAATATGAATCGTATCACCGCTTACATTCGCCAATCTTTGCAGGAAATCTATCCACCGGAGGAGGTAAAAGCCCTTTCGATGCTGATTTGTTGCGACATGTTAGGTTTAGATGCGCTCGATATTTACATGGGCAAAGATATAATTTTATCCGAATGCAAACAGCGTGAATTAGAAAACATTATATTCCGTTTACAGAAAAATGAACCTATACAGTACATTCGTGGTATTGCGGAGTTTTGTGGAAGGAATTTTAAGGTTGCTTCCGGCGTGCTGATTCCCCGGCCGGAGACTGCGGAGCTTGTAGAACTAATAGTAGAGGAGAATCCGAATGCTCGTCGTCTATTAGATATAGGTACGGGAAGCGGATGCATTGCAATCTCTTTGGATAAAAAACTTCCGGATGCAAAAGTAGAAGCTTGGGATATTTCCGAAGAAGCATTAGCTATTGCTCGTAAAAACAATGACGCCTTGGAAGCTCGGGTGAGATTTCTACAAAGAGATGTTCTAGCCGATGACTGGGAAAAGATACCGTCTTTCGATGTTATTGTCAGCAATCCGCCTTATGTGACCGAAACGGAAAAGAACGAAATGGACGCTAATGTCCTTGAATGGGAACCGGGGCTGGCTCTGTTTGTTCCTGACGAGGACCCTTTACGGTTTTATAATCGTATAGCCCGTCTGGGAAGTGAATTACTCTTGCCGGGTGGGAAACTTTATTTTGAAATCAACCAGGCCTATGGCCGGGAAACAGCACACATACTTGAAATGAACCAATATCGTGATGTTCGTGTTATAAGAGACATATTTGGAAAAGATAGAATAGTTACAGCTAACCGATGAGTGCACAATTAACTGATGAAGAGGCTTTAAATCGCGTAGCCTCTTACTGCTCCACTGCCGAGCATTGTCGGGCAGAAATAAATGAGAAGTTACAACGTTGGGGAATTGCCTATGATACCATTGCGCGTATTCTTGACCGACTGGAATCAGAGAAGTTTATCGATGATGAACGTTTCTGCAGAGCTTTTGTGAATGACAAGTTCCGCTTTGCCAAGTGGGGGAAAATGAAAATAGCCCAAGGGCTTTATATGAAGAAGATCCCATCTGATGTGGCATGGCGTTATCTGAACGAGATTGATGAAGAAGAATACCTTTCTATTCTGCGTGACCTGCTGGCTTCCAAACGGAAAAGTATCCATGCAGCAGACGATTATGAATTGAATGGAAAGCTGATGCGATTCGCTATGAGTCGTGGTTTTGAACTGAAAGATATTAAGCGTTGTATCGACATTCCCGATGAAGAGGAACAAATTGACTGAAAAAATAAACGGATTCTTCTTTTTATTCTCGTTCAATTTCTGTACTTTTGCGGCAAATAATTAATAGTTAGTTTAGTTATGAAAAACTTAGAGAGACTATTTGCGGAGAAACTTTTGAAGATTAAGGCTATTAAACTTCAACCCGCTAACCCTTTTACATGGGCTTCTGGATGGAAATCCCCCTTTTACTGTGACAACCGTAAAACTCTGTCCTATCCTTCTCTTCGTAATTTTGTGAAGATTGAAATTACACGTCTGATATTGGAACGATTCGGACAGGTGGATGCGATTGCTGGTGTGGCTACAGGTGCTATCCCGCAGGGAGCTTTAGTGGCTGATGCATTGAATCTACCGTTCGTGTATGTTCGTTCTACCCCCAAAGATCATGGATTGGAGAACCTGATTGAAGGTGAACTTCGTCCGGGTATGAAAGTCGTAGTCGTCGAGGATTTGATTTCTACAGGTGGTAGTAGTTTGAAGGCTGTTGAAGCAATTCGTCGCGATGGTTGCGAAGTGATCGGTATGGTTGCAGCTTATACGTATGGATTCCCGGTAGCAGAAGAGGCATTCAAAAATGCGAAGGTGACTTTGGTAACGTTGACCAATTATGAAGCAGTGCTTGATGTTGCTCTTCGTACAGGTTATATTGAAAAAGAAGACATACAGACATTGAACGAATGGCGTAAAGACCCTGCTCATTGGGATGCTGGAAAATAAGATTCATTTTTTTGATCAAACATATTTGGTAAAAAGAACTGTTCGGACAATATTTGGCCGGATTGTTCTTTTTTTGTTTTATACTAATAGAAGTTTATGAGTAATTTTGAGAGTAGTGTCAAGGTAATACCTTACAGCCAGGAGCGCGTATATAATAAACTTTCGGATTTAAGTAATCTGGAAGCAGTCAAAGACCGTTTGCCAAAAGATAAGGTGCAGGATTTGAGTTTTGATTCGGACACGTTGAGTTTTAGTGTTTCCCCTATTGGACAATTGACTTTGCAAATTGTAGAGCGCGATCCTTGTAAATGTATAAAGTTGGCAACAACTAACTCTCCTCTTCCCTTTAATATGTGGATTCAACTGGTTGAAACTGCAGAAGAAGAGTGTAAAGTGAAGGTTACTATCGGAATGGATCTTAATCCATTTATGAAAGCAATGGTGCAGAAACCTCTCCAGGAAGGTTTGGAGAAGATGGTTGATATGCTGGCAGTTATTGAATATTAAACTTTTTTTTATGGCACAGAAACTTTGGGAGAAGTCCGTACAGGTAAATAAGGATATCGAACGTTTCACGGTAGGTCGTGATCGTGAGATGGATCTTTATTTGGCCAAGCATGATGTACTTGGTTCTATGGCTCATATTACGATGCTTGAAAGCATTGGGTTGTTGACAAAAGAAGAACTGGACCAGTTGCTGGTGGAATTGAAGAGTATATATGCCTCGGCCGAAAAAGGTGAATTTGTGATAGAAGACGGGGTAGAAGATGTACATTCACAGGTAGAACTGATGTTGACCCGTCGTTTGGGTGATATCGGAAAGAAAATACATAGTGGCCGTTCCAGAAATGATCAGGTTCTGTTGGACTTGAAACTTTTTACCCGTACGCAAATAAAAGAGGTTGCCGAAGCGGTAGAACAACTTTTTCATGTCTTGATCCGTCAGAGCGAACGATATAAAAACGTTTTGATGCCGGGGTATACACACCTGCAGATTGCAATGCCTTCTTCTTTTGGCTTGTGGTTTGGTGCCTACGCCGAGAGTCTTATGGACGATATGCTGTTTTTGCAGGCAGCATTTAAAATGTGCAATCGTAATCCGTTAGGTTCAGCAGCCGGATATGGTTCGTCTTTTCCTCTGAACCGTACCATGACGACTGACTTATTAGGTTTTGATTCAATGGATTACAATGTTGTATATGCTCAAATGGGGCGTGGAAAGATGGAACGCAATGTTGCTTTTGCATTGGCTACGATTGCCGGAACAATCTCCAAATTAGCTTTTGACGCCTGTATGTTTAACAGTCAAAACTTCGGTTTCGTCAAGTTGCCCGATGACTGCACCACAGGATCCAGCATTATGCCTCATAAGAAGAATCCTGATGTGTTTGAACTGACACGTGCTAAATGCAATAAATTGCAATCGCTTCCCCAACAGATTATGATGATTGCGAACAATCTGCCTTCCGGCTATTTCCGTGATTTGCAGATTATCAAAGAAGTTTTCCTTCCTGCTTTTCAGGAATTGAAAGACTGTTTGCAGATGACAACCTATATCATGAATGAAATAAAGGTAAATGAACGTATTCTTGATGATGACAAATACCTTCTTATTTTTAGTGTGGAAGAGGTAAATCGTTTGGCGCGTGAGGGTATGCCTTTCCGTGATGCATATAAAAAGGTGGGTTTGGATATTGAAGCAGGTAAATTCTCGCATACTAAAGAAGTACACCATACTCATGAAGGTAGTATAGGTAACCTCTGTAATGCAGAAATCTCCGCATTGATGCAGCAAGTGATTGATGGATTCAACTTTTGTGGAATGGAGAAAGCGGAGAAAGCACTGCTTGGAAGATAAAATAAACTTTCGGAGGATAGTTTTTTAAACTTTCCTCCGAAAAGATTTGGCAGAAACAAGTAAACTACTTATCTTTGCACCCGTTGAAAAAACGCGGAAATAGCTCAGTTGGTAGAGCATAACCTTGCCAAGGTTAGGGTCGC
>OLTD01000782.1_pt1 | contig 9429 bp, 4 predicted proteins | sample 1643231 | NCBI WGS metagenome assembly OLTD01 (sample SAMEA3136647, study PRJEB25190) | human gut metagenome | biome: human gut; feature: human-associated habitat; material: faeces | place: Austria | collected 2013
CGATTCCCAGCGTCTCTGCTGTCTCTTCATTGACACTCAGCTCGCACTTGGAAGCGTCCAGATAACCGATCGGCATCTTAGAAATATCGGCGCCCTCAGTCAGGATTTTAACGGCCTGCTCACCGGTCATATAACCTAACTGGTAGTAATCAATACCGTAAGTAGCAAGACCGCCTGCATCTACCATGCCTTTCTCGCCGCAGATAACCGGAAGTTTATTCTCATTTGTTACCATCGTTACGGTTGCCATACCAGCCGCGATCATGTTGTCGGTTGGTGTGTATACACAGTCTACATTGCCAACCATAGATTCTACAACGGTAGGAATCTCATTGGAATTGGAAACGGTGTAATCTTCATACTCAATACCAGCTGTATCAAGTGCTTCTTTCGCCATGTCAATCTGAAGAACGGAGTTTGCCTCCGCGCTGCAATACAGAAGTCCGACCTTTTTTACATCTGGAATAATCTGCTGCATCAGATCAATCTGCTCTTTAACCGGAGTCAGATCAGAAGTACCCGATACGTTGCCGCCCGGAACCTCGTTGCTCTCTACCAGACCGGAAGCCGCCGGATCGGTAACAGCGCTGACAAGAATCGGAATCGAATCGGTCACACCTGCAACTGCCTGTGCTGCCGGGGTTGCGATTGCAAAAATCAAATCATCTTTATCGTTGACCAGTTTTTCTGCGATCGTCTGGCATGCAGACTGCTCGCCAGCTGCATTCTGCTGGTCGATCTCGTATTTGATGCCTGCATCGTCCAGCGCTGCCACGAAGCCCTCATTGGTCTTATCCAGTGCCACATGCTGGGTCAGCTGTAATACGCCAATCTTATAGGTCTCGCCGTCTGCTGTCTGCTCTGCCTCTTTGCTTTCTTCTCCGTCTGCGGACTCCGCTGCTGTCGTGTCCGTACTTGCTGTCTGTCCTCCGCAGGCTGCCAGGGATGCCGCCATCGCGCCAGCCAGCATCAGGGCTGCTAATTTCTTTGTCTTTCTCATAATATCATCCTCCTGAACCTTTTCAACGTATGTAACAGATTTTCCTCTTATGCATCAAACCATGATTTATTTTTCACTTTAAAGAGCTGAACTGTTACGCTTTAAAGCAATCATACTACAAACTCCAAAAAGAGTCAACCTAAAATTCCACTATTTTATAGGGAATTTAGGTTGACTCTTTTTTATTTTGCTTCCGCGATCTGCAGTTTCACCGTAAACGTTGAACCTTTTCCGACTTCCGACTCTACCTTCACGCTTCCATGATAAAAATTCACGATATGCTTGACGATCGAAAGACCAAGCCCGGTGCCGCCCTGTTTGCGGCTGCGCCCTTTATCCACCCGGTAAAACCGCTCAAAAATACGGCTCTGGCTCTCCGCCGGGATGCCGACGCCGGTGTCGCGGACCGTCAGTATCATATCCGCGCCCCAGTGCTTGACCTGCACCCAGATTTCGCCGCCCTCGTTGTTATACTTGACCGCGTTTGTCAACAGATTGTTAAACAGCTCCTGCATCTGGCGCAGATCGGCACGAATCGTGAAATTCTCGCACTCTTTATGGACTGTGATGCCGCGCGACGCCGCCTGCGCGGCAATCGAAGACAGGCTGTCCTCCAGCAGTTCCACCGTGCGGATTGTCACAATATCTGCTTTCGCACCGCGCGATTCCAGACGGGAGATCATCAAAATATCATCCACCAGGTTCGTCATCCGCATTGCCTCTTTTTTTATGCGTCCCAGAAAATCACGTGCCGTACCCGGATCCTGTGCCATGCCGCTTTCCAAAAGCTCGACATAACCGCGGATCGAAGTGATCGGTGTTTTCAGCTCATGCGATGCATTGCTGAAAAACTCCTGCCGAATCTGTTTTTCTTTCTCGATGCGATCCAGATATTTCTTCATATTCCGGGACATCCGCGTCGTCGTGTCCGCGATGACATTGATCTCCTCATACGGGCATTTTTCAAACCGAAAACGCGTGTAGTCGTCATCCATCCGCACCATTTCACTGGAAATTTCCTGCAAAGGACGCGTGATGGACTGGGAAAACCGTTCCGCCTCCATTGCCGATGCAAAAAAAGCTATTCCAAAGCTCAAAAAAGCGGCCGGAATCAACATCAGGATATATTCACCCAAACCGGTTGAACAGGCAGAAAGGCGCAGTATGTATTTGCCGTCCGATGAACGGATCGCCGCGTACGCCATCTGCATTCCTAACGTTCCGGAACGCCGCACCGAATATCCATAGCCCGTCGCCAGCGCATCCTTCACTTCCTTGCGCTCCAGATGATTTTCCATCTGATTTACCTGCGCTACTTCCGTATCAGCCACCACCGTGCCATCCATCCGGATCAGCGTATAACGGCTATTATTGTCGTTCGTAAGGTCGCTCAAATCCATCAGCTGTTCTTCCACATTTCCCGTATAATCCAACATACGGTCAACGGATTCCAATGCAAAATGCATGTCCTCCCTTGACCGTTTGAGCAATACACTGCTGGTAACCACCAGAGCGATAAATGTATTCAGAACCAGCGCCAGGAATAACAGATGAATAAATTTCGTCAAAATCGCTTTTCGCATCGTTTCATCACTTTCCCGCTTCTTTTTCCTTTAAAAACCGATATCCCACGCCGCGCACTGTCTTGATCTGGGCTCCGGCGTCATGCAGCTTCTGCCGGAGTGTCTTGATGTGCATATCCAGCGTTCTCGTCTCCCCATCATAGTCATAGCCCCAGATATGGTCGAGAAGCTGCTCCCTTGTGAATACCTGGTTTGGTGAGGACGCGAGGAAATAGAGCAGTTCCAGTTCCTTCGGCGGCAGCTCGATCGAGTGTCCGTTGTAAATGACGGAGTAGTTCGTCAGGTTGACGATGAGATCCGGATATTCGACAAAATTGCCATGCTGTTCGGTCACGGACGATGCAGGCGTCTGCACTGGCGGCTGGTAGCGCCGCAGAACGGCTTTGACTCTGGCAACCAGCTCTTTCGAATCGAATGGTTTGATCATGTAGTCGTCAGCGCCCAGCTCCAGTCCCAGCACTTTATCAAAGATTTCGCCCTTGGCGGAGAGCATGATGATTGGTACCTGGGAGGTGCTTCGCAGTTCCCGGCAGACCTGATAGCCGTCGATGCCCGGAAGCATCAGATCCAGGAGAATCAGGTTGGGCTGAAATTCGGGAAATACCCGGAGAGCTTCTTCCCCGTCTCCGACAATTTTCGTTTCAAAACATTCTTTCGTCAGGTAAAGTGAGATTAGTTCAGCAATATTGTAGTCGTCATCTACGATGAGAATGCGCTGCTTTTCAGCCATGTTGATTCCTCCTGTTTTTTTGGATATTTGTAACTGTTCAGTACCTTCACAGTTATGGATATTTCTTATTTAAATGTCACGATTGTAACGCCTGTATCGCCTTCGCCAAACTCGCCAAGCCGGTATTCCTTGACATAGCTTAATTTCTTCAAGTGGCGGTGTACGCCCGCTTTCAAAGCGCCGGTTCCACGACCATGTACGACGCGGACCTGCGGAAGATGCGCCAGGTAGGCATCATCCAGGTATTTGTCGAGTACCGGGATCGCCTCATCGACGGTCATGCCAATCAGGTTGACCTCCGGCGATACGCTGAAGGACTTGGACATCTTGATCTTGCTGCTTCCGCTTCCGGAGCCGCGGGAACCGCCCGTATGCGTGCCGGAAAGTCCCGGTCCGGTGATGGATGCTTCCTCGACCATTTCCAGATCGCGGATATTGACGAGGGAGCGCAGAATTCCCATCTGTACATACAGATCGCCCTTGGCGTTCGGCAGGGAGCTGACGGTTCCCTTTAAATTCATCGAGAGAACGCGCACGGTATCGCCGAGACGCAGCTTTTTCGCGGAAACGGCTTTTTTCGGTGCGGCGGTTTTCTTAACTGCCAGTTTCTTGTCTACATCCTGGATCTTGCCGCGCAGCTTGGTTCGCTCGGCTTCCAGTTCTTTATTGACGCCGGAAGACTTGGCAAGCTTGTTGATGTTGCGGATCGTCTGATCGGCGGTATCCTTCGCATCCTGAAGGATCTTCTGAGCTTCCTCGCGGGCTTTGGAAAGCATTTTTTCCTTCTGCTCGGAGAAACGTTCTTCCTTCTGCTGGAGGCGGTTCTTCAGCGTTTCAATTTCCTGTTTATAGGAGGCGATCTCTTCGCGCTCTTTTTCAATGGTCACGCGGCTGTTTTCCAGATTGGCAAGCAGATCCTCGAAGGATTCGTCCTTCTGCTCCATCTGGTTTTTCGCCTCGTCGATGATATAATCCGGCAGCCCCAGCTTGCGGGAAATGGCAAATGCATTACTTTTTCCTGGAATACCGATGAGCAGGCGGTAGGTCGGGCGGAGAGTCTCGACGTTGAACTCGCAGCAGGCATTTTCAACGCCTGGCGCGGTCAGCGCAAAGACTTTTAATTCGCTGTAATGCGTGGTTGCGATCGTCCGGCAGGTCATGTTGTGCAGGAAATTTAAAACCGCAATCGCCAGCGCCGCGCCCTCGGTCGGGTCGGTACCGGAACAGAGCTCATCGAAGAGACAGAGCGAATTGGCGTCCGCCTCATTTAAAATCGAAACGATATTCGTCATATGGGCGGAGAATGTACTTAGATTCTGCTCGATGCTCTGCTCATCGCCAATGTCGGCAAATACATTGTCAAAAACAGCCAGCTCGGATCCCTCAAATGCCGGGATATGGAGTCCTGACTGTCCCATCAGGGTAAAGAGTCCGACGGTTTTTAAAGAAACGGTTTTACCACCCGTGTTTGGACCCGTCACAATCAGAAGGTCAAACGAATCGCCAACCCAGATGTTGATCGGAACGACCTGTTTCGGATTTAAGAGCGGATGGCGTCCGTCCTTGATATTGATATACCGTTTGTTGTTAAATTTCGGTTCCACGCAGTTATAGTGGCGGGAAAGAGCTGCCTTTGCGAAAATGAAATCGAGCTCTGCCAGAATCGAAAGATCCGAGAGGATCGCGTCGGTGTAAGGCATAAGCTGGCTGGAAAGAGCTGCCAGAACGAACTCAATTTCCCGTTTTTCCTGGATTTCCAGCTCGCGCAGTTCGTTGTTCAGCTTGACGATCGCGAGCGGCTCGATAAATACAGTCGAACCGGTCGAGGACTGGTCGTGCACCATGCCTGGGACCTGGGATTTATACTCAGCCTTGACCGGCAGGCAGTAGCGCCCGTCGCGCATTGTGATGACGGCATCCTGTAAATAGGTCCGGCTGGAATTTAAAATAGAATTTAACTGGGTATGGACGCGTCCGCCCACGATCTTCATGGAGCGGCGCACTTTGGCAAGTCCCGGACTTGCGTCATCGCTGACCTCATCCTCGGATGGCAGGCAGCGCTTGATCTCATTGTTGACCGGCGTCAGCGGATCCAGGGCGCGGAAGCGCTCATCAAGGGAATCATCTGGAAATTCTTCGGATTTCTCATGGCGTCCGTAGCTCTGCGCGCGGGCAGCGACTGTCAGCAGGGAGCTGACAGCGAGAAGCTCCGGGATCCCCAGGGAACTTCCGATTTCCAGACGTTTCATGGAACCACGCACATCCTTCACGCCGCCGAAGGAGAGACTTCCCTTCATGCGGACGCGCGTCAGGGCATCGGTCGTCTCCGTCTGGCTCTGCCGGATCGTCCCCAGATCACAGGACGGCTGCAGTTCCCGGCACATCTGTTTTCCCATCTCCGTGGAGGCGTACTCCGTGAGCTGGTCGATGATCTTTGTATATTCGAGAGTTTTTAATGCTTTTTCATTCATGTTGTGGTAATCCTCTTAATTTAAATGGTGTTCACATGATACCGTGACCACTGAATTCGTGAAAGATCTCATTAAGTGGTCAGGTATAAGTTCTCACTAGACTCGAAAAGACCTCGTCAAGTGTTCACATTATATCACATTCCCCGCCGTCTAGCCAAGCATTCGCACTTTTTTCTTGCATAACCTTAAGAAGGAAAGTATAATTAGGATATGTTATGCAAAGGGGAAAGTGAAATGCCGGATTCAGAAGAACTTGAAAAAAAGGAAAAACGGGAATTCATGAGAGAAACGATAGTGAAGCCGCCGCTGACCAGAAAACAGATTGCGAAGCGGGTGGCTCTCTTGGTATGCGCGTCAGCCGTATTTGGAGGAGTCGCTGCGGTTTCGTTTGCGGCGGTAAAGCCGTTTGCGGATCGGTGTTTTCAGGAAAATGGGATGCAGGAGACATCCTCAGTCGAGTTTTCCAAGGACGATCCGGACTCTGTTTCGCCGTCGGACGGTGCAGATGCGGATATGACAGCGCAGCCGGAACAAATGGAGCAGGAGATTGATGAGGCGGTCAGCGAGGCGCTTTCCAGCTATCAGTTTTCCGCAGACAATTTCAATTCGATGACGTCGGTGCTGCGTGGAATCGGGGAACAGGGTGATAAGTCGATCGTGACGGTCAGCTCTGGCAAACAGGATACGGATATATTTGGAAACCCGGTGGAAAATACGGGTGATTATGCAGGTGCAGTCATCGCGGAGAGTGATGGAGAATTTCTGATCTTTACTTACGCCGATGCGGTGCGGGCGGCAGATTCGATCAATGTGAGATTTTCGGATGGAACGAAGATCGCTGGTACAGTGCGCCAGATTGACGAAGTGCTCGGAATGGCAGTTGTGGCGGTGCCGTCCGGCAATCTGCCGGAAGAAGAGCGGAAAAAGGTGCAGGTGCTTTCACTTGCCAATTCATATACGGTCAAGGCAGGCGATGTCCTCGTAGGTATCGGCGGTCCGTCCGGACAGGTGCATTCGCTTTCGTTCGGAACGGTATCCTACGTGGCGCGCAATGTGCAGATTACAGATGGACTGACGCGGATCCTGTATGCGGATATCAGCAGCAATTCGCAGACGGGTACCTTTTTAATCAATACAGCCGGGGAGATGGTCGGCTGGACATCGGAGTCCTGCCGCAGCGAGAGCTGTACGGATCGGACGGCGGCGTACACCATTTCCAGCTACAAGCCGATTCTGGAGCGGCTGACGAATGGCGTTTCGGCGGCATATGTGGGCATCCTGGGACAGGATGTGAGCCGTGCGATGCAGGGGAGCGGCATTCCGGCGGGCGTTTACGTGACGGAGGCAGTCTCCGGCAGCCCGGCATATGACGCTGGCATCCAGCCCGGCGATATTATTGTGAAATTTGGCACAAAGGAGATCGGAAGTTTCAAAGATCTCCAGGCGCAGATTGAAAATTCCGCGAGCGGCGTGTCTGTATCGGTAAATGTGATGCGGAAAGGGCGCGACGGATACACGGAAATTCCATTTTTGGTATCTCTGCGCGCCAGATAGAAATTCAGGAGGATATAGGCAGAATGAGATATATTGAACAGTTCCGGGAAGGAATGAGAGTCTCGGACGTATATTTATGTAAGACGAAACAGCACGCGGTGACGAAAAACGGAAAAGAGTACGCTTCCGTGCTGCTTCAGGATAAAACAGGCACGGTAGACTGCAAAATCTGGGATTTAAGTTCCCCGGGCATCAATGATTTTGAGCCGCTGCAGTACGTCTATGTGGACGGCGATGTGACAGTTTTCCAGGGTTCCAACCAGTTAAATATCAAGCGCATACGCAAGGCGGACGAGGGCGAGTATCAGGAAAGCGATTACCTTCCGGTCAGCTCAAAGGATATCAAGATAATGTATCAGGAGCTGACGGCTCTGGTGCAGTCTTTCCAGAATCCGTACCTGAAAAAGCTGGCATCCAGCTATTTCCTGGAAGATAAGGCATTTGTGAAGAAATTCTGCTTCCATTCGGCGGCGAAGAGTGTGCATCATGGTTTTGTGGGTGGACTTTTGGAACATACGTTAAGTGTTATGAAACTTTGTGATTTCTACACGAAGTCATATCCGGCGCTGAACCGCGATCTGCTTCTGACGGCGGCGCTGTTCCACGACATCGGAAAAGTGCAGGAATTATCCGCATTTCCGGAAAATGATTATACGGACGACGGTCAGCTCTTAGGTCATATCGTGATCGGCACGATGATGGTTGCAGACCGTATTAAGGAGATTCCGGGATTCCCGGCAAAGACAGCGGCGGAGTTAAAGCACTGCATCCTTGCGCACCACGGCGAATTAGAGTACGGTTCCCCGAAGAAACCGGCGCTTCTGGAGGCGCTGGCATTGAATTTCGCGGACAATACCGATGCGAAGATGGAGACGATGCTGGAAGTCTTAAAGAGCGGCGGGGAGAATCCGGGCTGGCTCGGATATAATCGTTTCCTGGAGACGAATGTGAGAAAGACGACGCCGACGGAATAATAATAAGATAACAGACATCTAAAATGAGTCTAAATGTATATAAGAAAAAGAAAACAGCGCTGCACAAGCAGATGCTGCCTTGCAGAAGCGGGGGAACGAAAAAATAGGAATCAGGACTCACCACCTAAAGAAGTGGGAGTCTTCTCGTTTCATAGGAAATTGCGTCCTATGAAACAAAAAACGCTCCGCGGGATGCGCACTCGCGCGAAGAAGAAACATGTCGCAAGCGACCGCGCTCGGCGCGAGAATGTGCCAAGGCACATTCTTTTTTAACTGAGATAAATAAGAAAAATGGAGAAGGATACCAGGAAGGTACAGCGGTTCAGCAGGGATCGCACTTTTCTGATATCCTTTTCTTTCATAAAGAAAAATATAGGGGTACAACAGAAAATATGAAAAAACGAGAAAATACAGGCAAAATCATTGGAAAGGTGTTCGGAGAAGCCAGGGCACTTGGCGTCACTGCCTTAGCGGCGGCAGTCATGCTTTCCGGATGCGGAAACGCTGGAAATCAGGCGCAGAAAGGCGGTTCCGGCGCAGAACAGACGGAAAATGTTGAAAACGGCGAAAATGCAGCGGAAAATACCCAAACAAGCGTTATTATCGCAATGCCGCCGACTTCAGAGCCGGAGGCGGGCTTTGATCCGGCATATGGCTGGGGCGCGGGCGAGCATATGCATGAACCGCTGATCCAGAGTACCCTGACGGTGACAGAAGCAGATTTGAGTATCGGGTATGATCTGGCAACAGATGTGGAGACCTCCGAGGATGGAATGACATGGACGGTGACGATCCGCGACGATGCGAAATTCACGGATGGCGAGGCGCTGGCATTCACTTATAACACATTGAAAGAGACGAGTTCCGTCAACGATTTTTCAATGCTGAAACAGGCGGAGGCGATTGATGATGTGACGGTTGTGTTTGAGATGGAACGCCCGTTTGCTATCTGGTCATACACGATGGCGGTGACGGGAATTGTGCCGGAGCATGCATATGGAACGGATTACGGCACACATCCGATCGGTTCCGGGCGATATATCCTGAAACAGTGGGACAAGGGGCAGCAGGTGATTCTGGAAGCCAACACGGATTATTATGGGGATGCGCCGAAGAT
>OLTD01000793.1_pt1 | contig 9151 bp, 9 predicted proteins | sample 1643231 | NCBI WGS metagenome assembly OLTD01 (sample SAMEA3136647, study PRJEB25190) | human gut metagenome | biome: human gut; feature: human-associated habitat; material: faeces | place: Austria | collected 2013
TTGCGTTGAGATTGAAAATCAACCGGTTTATCCACTTTGGCCTACCAAAGGGGGAGAGGTTTATTTTGGTCGGTTTTATCAGGTAAAACGGCAAATGGGGCCGGCCTCGGGTTGTGATGAGGCCGGCCCCCTTTGGGGTGCTATGCATGTATGTCGGCGCGCGGTTGATTGCGATGCCGCAACTGGGGCGTTTCCGCAGGTAAAACCTGCCAAAATAAACCTGTTCCTAAATGATAGGTTTTAGTGCTTGCCGTTGGCGGAGGCGGCGCCGTTGACATGGTCGCGGGCATAGACCACGCCGTGCACGATCGCCAGGCCGGCGGCGTCGGCCGCGCGGGCGCAGGTGTCCTGGAAATCTTCGGCCTCGCGGGCGCGCAGCTGCTTAAGAACGTAGTCGGCGACGGCCATCTTGCCGGGAGGGTTGCCGATGCCGGTGCGGATGCGGCTGAAGTCGCGGCTGCCCATCTTGTCGATGATGGAACGCAGGCCGTTGTGACCGGCATGGCCGCCGCCCACCTTAACACGCACGTCGCCGGCGGGAATATCGAGCTCGTCGTGGATTACGAGCAGCTCCTCGGCCTTGATCTTGTACTCGCGACAGAGCTTGGAGATGGGGCCGCCCGAGGTATTCATGTACGACTGCGGCTTGACCAGCACAATCTGGCGCTTGCCACCCTCTTCCTCAGCATCGTTGATATTGATGAGCGCGACCTCGGCGCCTGCTTGGTTTTTCCAGTACGTGACGCCGGCCTGACGGGCCAGCTCGTCGATTGCCTTAAAGCCGGCGTTGTGGCGGGTCTCGGCATATTCCTCGCCCGGGTTGCCAAGCCCGGCAACCATGCGAATCTTAAGCGGCTGTGCAGCTGCCATGTTTATCCTTTCGTTGATTTGTCGCCTGCTATGGTGAGCGACCCTGCTGCCGCTGTCAAATGGAGGGTAATTGAGGGCGTTTAGGGGCGTTTGGACGGCCGTCGAAATCAGAGGTGGACAGTTAGTTCAGATACGTATAAGTTCTGAGGACTCGAAGTGCTCAATTCAATGCCGATACGTTGTTTTGGAGCTTTAGTTAGTCCATATGGCGCTGTTTTGAAGTCTACCCTGCCTTCAAATAGGGCGAATGGTATAGAGATAGCTGCAAAACAGCCTAATTCAATGTGTCCATTTATACGTATTTAAACTAACTGTCCAGTCCTGTTCGGCGGCGCGCGGGTGATTCGCCGTTTAGACCGGCGCAAGGCCGATTCCGGCCCGCAGAGCGTTGAGCCAAGCGGCCTGACGCTTGCGATAGCCCTTGATACGGTATCGGAATCGGACTCCCGCGAGTCGATGCATCGTTTGGGCGAAGGCTTCGAGTGCAACAAGGTCTTTCATTTGGTCGCGATTGATAACCAGGACGTGGATGCCCATTGCCTTGAGGCCATTATTTCGATTGCCATCGTGGATGCGAGCGTTTTGAAGCTCATGCCCAATTCCGTTGTATTCGTTGTCGACTCCGGCTGCCGGGCAATATAGGTCGCAGATGGCATAGGGGATGCCCGAGGACATATTGACCGCAAGAGTGTCGAAGTCGATTCGATAGTTGAGTAGCAGGCCTCCCATGGGCAGACTGCAACATCCGAATCCTCCAAAGCGCATGGGCGCTCCGAGAACGGCAAACATTAGGGATTCGGCTGGGGATGCAGATCCGGGTCGGGCAAGTTTGACTGCCGTGCGAAACGATGTGTATGAGCTACTTTTGGCGAAGCGTGCAACCGCCTCAAGCTCTTCGATAGTTGTGGCGGGCTCGCATTTGTAGTGCGCCTGTTCGTAGCGGGTTTCGTTCTGCTGTTCGGTCGCCCCGGCAAGCGAGGTCGCCCATCGCTTCGTAGCCATCGCCCTTGGGCCACGTGTCGTCGTAGGCGATGGGGTGAGTTGCCTCGGGCGGAAGTGAGTAGGTTCCGAGCAGCTCCATGAGAAGCATCAAGGTTTTGGCAACTGATTCATTTTTGGAACAAAGCATGGCTGTCATGGCAGGAGACGTTGCGTAGATGTCGGCCTCGACGTGCATAATTGCACCTTCAGGAAGCGGAGTGGAGAGAATATGCTGAAGAAGTCGCCTGTCGCGGCGTCTGTTGTCTTCGTTTGAAACGAGAAGATCGAGCAGTTCGGAATCATCTTCATTCCAGGCGTCGAGTATCGAAAGTGCACCAAAGTCTATCGCGTCATTGTTGGGAATACAGCTAGCCAAGGCATGTGCTTGCTGTTCGCTATCAACGAAGTCCCAGGGTAGGGCAGAGTACGCCCGTCGTGCGCGACGAATTGCGCGGAGGGCGGAGAGATGTGAAATCACGGTCGTCATAGCTATAACGTACTAAGTTGGCGGCAGAATGCGACCGCCATACCGTTCTTTTCGCTCAGCGGGGCGCTGCGCGCCATGAACGGCTGGGTGTTATGAAATCGGTGGAATCGGTTGAGGGGATTGCAGGAAATTGAGCTCTGCCGCGAAGGTTGACGATAGCTACTGGACGGTTAATTCAGATACGTATAAGGCGGCGGGCGTTCGAGGCGTGTCTAAGGCCCTTGAGGGCGATTTGAGGGTAAATATGCAGCGGTTGTACTCGAGAACGATGAGATTTGGACGGCATGGCATCCGCTGGGGAGCTCAGAAGGCTCCGAACGGTCCTTTGGAGCTTTAAAAAAAATACGTATCTGAACTAATTGTCCAGGGAAGGTTGGCGAGGGATAGAAAAAGGGTCGGAAGCTCGCTTCCGACCCTTTAAAAGCATCAAAGATGATGCGCGGCAGGCTACAGCGCGAAATCGCCGCCGACGAGCGTGGAGACGGGCTCCTCGTGGTAAACGGCGGAGATGGCCTGAGCGAACTCCTCGGCGACCGAGATGGTCTTGATCTTGCCGCCGACCTCGACGGGAATGGCGTCGGTGACGAGGCACTCGACGATCGGGGCGTCGTTCAGACGCTCGATGGCCGGACCGGAGAAGATGCCGTGGGTGGCGCAGACGTAGATGTCGCCAGCGCCCATAGCCTTGAGCTCCTTGACGTTGGCGCACAGGGTGCCAGCGGTGTCGATCATGTCGTCGTTGATGATGCAGGTCTTGCCCTTGATGTCACCGATGATGCCCATGACCTCGGCGGCGTTGTGGCGCGGACGGCCCTTGTGGGCGATGGCCAGGTCGCAGCCGAGCATGTCGGACAGCTTCTTGGCGGCCTTGGCGCGGCCCACATCGGGGGAGACGACAACCAGGTTGTCGGTGTCGAAGTGCATGTCGTTGTAGTACTGGCCAAACAGCGGCAGCGCGGACAGGTGGTTAACCGGGATATCAAAGAAGCCCTGAATCTGGCCCTGGTGCAGGTCGAGGGTGATGATGCGGTTGACGCCAGCGCGCTCGAGCAGGTTGGCGACGAGGCGGGCGGTGATGGGCTCGCGCGGGCCGGCCTTGCGGTCCTGGCGGGCATAGCCGTAGTGGGTGATAACGGCAGTGATGGAGCGGGCGGATGCGCGCTTGGCAGCGTCGGTGGCGATGAGCAGCTCCATGAGCATGTCGTTGACGTTGCCGCCGGCCACGGACTGAATCAGGAAGACGTCGGCGCCGCGGACGGTCTCGTCGTAGCGGGCGTAAATCTCACCATTGGCGAACTGCTTTAGCGTAAGGCCCGAAAGCTCGACCCCAAGGTACTCAGCAATCTTCTGAGCGAGGGGACGGTTGGAGGAACCGGAATACACGCGGATGGACTTGCGCATATTCTCCGACTTCTCGGGATCATTAATCGGCATTACCCTTCTCCTTTATATATCGAATGCCATATAGATGCCTTTTTGCATTGTAACCGCGCGACGGGGTTTATCGAGTCTTGATAACGTCTTTACCGTCAACGGACACGAACCGACCACTCATCCGGTTGCGCAGGTCACGATAGAAAAAGGAGCCGCCCCCCATGGGAACAGCTCCTTTTGTGCTTGATAAAACGTTATGCTTCGTCGTCCTCGTGCAGGCGGCGGCGATAATCGGCGGCCCAGCCCTCGATATTTACCTGACGGGCGCGGCCCAGACCGAGTGCGTCGGCCGGGACCGGCTCGGTGATGACGGATCCGGCGGCCACGAGTGCACCGTCGCCAATCTGGGCGGGCGCGACCATCATGGTGTCGGAACCGATGAAGGCGTCCTTGCCGATGACGGTCTTGTGCTTGTGCACGCCGTCGTAGTTGCAGGTGATGGAGCCCGCGCCCACGTTGACGCCGGAGCCCATGGTGGTGTCGCCGATGTAGGACAGGTGCGGCACCTTGGAGCCCTCGCCGATCGTGGACTTCTTGATCTCCACGTGCGTTCCGGCCTTGGATCCGTCGAGCATGTGGGTGCCCGGGCGCAGGTAGGCGCGCGGGCCGCAGTCGACGCCGTTCTCGATGACGGCCTCGATGGCGATAGTCTCATCGATGACGCAGCCGCTGCCGACGGTGGTGTCGGTGAGGCGGCTGTTGGGGCCGAGCTGGCACTCCTCGCCCACGGTGACGTGGCCGATCAGGTGCGTCTGCGGCCACACGACGGTGTCGCGGCCGATGGTGGCATCGGGGCCGATCCAGGCCTGCGTGGGATCGATGAACGTGACGCCCTCGGCCATCCAGTGCTCGTTGATGCGGTCGCGCGCGATAGCGGTGAGCTGCGCGAGCTGGATGCGGCTGTTGACGCCCAGGCCGTCGCGGTAGTCATCGCAGTGGAAGATGGAGACCGCCTGGCCGTGACCCTTGAGGATTTCGAGCATGTCGGGCAGGTAGTACTCGGACTGCGCGTTGTCGTTGCCGATCTCGTTAATGTGGGCGGCGAGCTGCGCGCCGTCAAAGGCGTAGCAGCCGGCGTTGCACTCCAGCAGCGTGGCGGCCTGCTCGGGCGTGCAGTCCTTCTGCTCGATGATGCGCTCGATCTGGCCGTCGGCGCCCAGCTTGATGCGGCCGTAGCCGAAGGGATCGGGCGGGGTCATGGTCATGACGGTGCAGGCGAGCTCGCCGGTAGCGACGGTCTGTGCGAACTTGGCGACGGTGTCGGCGGTGATGAGCGGCAGGTCGCCGTTGAGCACGACGACGGGGCCTTGCGTGATGCCGCAGGCCTCGAGCGCGACCTTCACGGCGTGACCGGTGCCCAGGCGCTCGGTCTGCTCGACGCACTCGACCTTGGTGGCGCTGCTGGCGTAGGCGCCGTCGATGAGGGCGCGCATCTCGTCGGCGTGGCTGCCGATGACGACCACGACGCGGCTGCAGCCGGCCTTGATGGTGGCGTCGACGATCCACTGGACCATGGGCTTACCCAGGATCTTGTGCGAAACCTTGCAGTGGTTCGACTTCATGCGGGTGCCCTCGCCGGCAGCGAGGATAATTGCGGTTGCGTCCATGTGATCTCCTGTTACGTTATAGAGACGTGTGTTTGGAAACGATACACGGCGCAATATGATACCGCAGGCATATGTTGAGCGCGTAGCGATTGGTTTGCGGCGGTTGAGGCTTGCGTCGCCGGCGTGGCGTTTGCGCTGCTTGCGTGCGGCGTTGGCGGTGCTGCGGAGCTGTCGTTTGAGCGAGGGGACGGGGGTGCCCGTGGACAACATACAAGAGGAGTTTGGCGGCGAGCCCGTCGCGGCGTTCTCGATGTCGCATCCGGCTGTGCCGGCACTCTATATAGTGCCGACGCTGGGGCTCACCATGTTCTCGATGCAGCCGGTGCTGATTGCGCTGTCGCTTGCGGGCGGGCTGGCGTATGGATTTGCGACGCGTGGGGCTGCCCGCACGCTGGGCGCACTTCGCTGGCAGCTGCCGGTGATTTTGATTATCGCGCTGGTCAATCCACTGTTTAGCGCTTCGGGTTCGACGGAGCTGTTCCGTATTGGCATGCGCGCGGTGTATCTGGAGAGCGTGGTATATGGCCTGTGCATGGGCGGGCTGTTTGTGGCGAGCGTGCTGTGGTTTGAGGCCGCGGCGTCGATGCTCGAATACGACAAGGTACTCGCACTGTTAGGCAACGCCGCGCCGGTGATTGCGCTCATGATCTCGATGTGCATGAGGCTTATCCCGCAGTTTTTGCGCCGCGGCCGCACGGTGCTGGCGGTGCAGGACGCGATTGATGTACCGGGGCGTGCGCCGGCCGACCCCGTGCGCTCGCGCTTGCGGGCATCGAGTGTGTTGATGGGCTGGGGCATGGAAGATTCGCTGGAGCGCGCGGACGCGATGCGCTCGCGCGGGTGGGGTGCCGCGACGCGTCGTACGACGTATGCGCGGTATCGGCTGGGGCGCAGTGACGTTGCCGCGCTGGCCGGGCTCGTACTGTTTGGCGCTGCCGCGGTGGCGGTGGCGTGGACCGCGACGACGCAGTATTCGTTTTATCCGCAGCTCTCGGTGCCGGCGCCGTGGCCAGGCTATGTCGTGTACGCCGCCTGGATGGTGTTGCCTTGCGCGTTGCACGCGATTGATGAGAAGAGGTTTGGCTGATGGCTCGGTTGGATAGCTGCTCGGTAACGGGCGTGGCGTGCGGCTCTGATGTGCCGGCGATTGAGGTGCGAGGCCTTAGTTTTGCCTATCCCGGGGTCAAGGCACCGGTGCTCGAGGGGCTTGATTGGCGTGTTTCCCAAGGTGCGTTTGCGCTGCTTGTTGGCGGTACCGGTTCGGGCAAGTCGACGCTGCTGTCGCTGCTCAAGCCCGAGATCGCTCCAGCGGGCGAGCGCACTGGCGATACGCGCGTGCTGGGCGAGAACGTTGCCGACATGGACGTGCGGGCATCGGCAGAGCGCGTGGGTTATGTGTTTCAGGATCCCGAGAACCAGATTGTGTGCGAGACCGTGTGGCACGAGATGGCGTTTGGCCTAGAGAATCTGGGTGTGTCGCGCGACGAGATGCGCCGCCGTGTTGCCGAGACCAGCTATTTCTTTGGTCTGGAGGACTGGCTTCATCGTGATACCGATACGCTTTCGGGTGGCCGCAAGCAGCTGCTGTCGCTTGCCGCCGTCCTGGCGCTGCGCCCGCGCGTGCTGCTGCTCGACGAGCCCACGTCTCAGCTCGATCCCGTTGCTGAGAAGAATTTTCTGCACGCGCTGTTTCGTGTGAATCGCGAGCTGGGCTGCACGGTTGTTGTGGCGACGCATCAGCCGCGCCCAATGCTCGAATACGCGACGTGTGCGTACCGGATTGAGGACGGTCGCGTGCGCGAGGTGGCGGATATGGCTTCTTTGGGACGCCGAGAATCGCTGTTTTCCGATGACACGTTGGGGTGGGGTGCCATCCGATGTGCAAAAAACGGAGTATTCAGCAGGCGTGAGGACAATTTGGGCTCTCTGGAGCCGCCCGGGGACGTATCGAGCGCGAAAAAAAGTTCAGAATTGGACAAATCGTCCGAATTTGTGGCGCAAACGTCGCTCGAGAACGGCTTGGAAGCCTTCTCGCGCACGGATGGAAGCAGAATACTCCAAAAAATGCACGCTGGGTCGGCTACCACCCTGTCGGAAGGTTGGTTTCGCTACGATCGAGCGTCCGGCTGGGTGTTGCGTGGGCTCGATGCGTCGTTTTCGGCCGGTGCGGTGCATGCGGTTGTTGGCGGTAACGGCTGCGGCAAGTCGACGATGCTCTCGGTGCTGGCGAAGACCGCCAAGCTGCAGCGCGGCCGCATGGTGCGCGGAGCGGCCTCGGCGGCGCTGCTGCCTCAGAATCCCAAAGCATTGCTGGTTGCCGAGACGGTTCGCGATGAGCTGATGGAATGGGCCTCGACCTGCGGATATGACGAGAACTTGGCGCGGGAGCGTGCGGCGAGCTTGGGTCTGGATGGACGCCATCCGTACGACCTTTCGGGCGGGCAGCGTCAACTGCTTGCATTGGCAAAACTGCTGCTAATCGGCCCCGAACTGCTATTGCTCGATGAGCCCACCAAGGGTCTAGACCTGTTCAGCCGCCGCACCATCGCCCGCGCCCTGCGTGACCATGCGAAGGCTGGCGGCACCGTCATCATGGCTACGCACGATTTGGACTTTGCCGAGCAGGTAGCCGACGACGTCGCCATGATGTTTGACGGCGAGATTGCCTGCATGGAGTCCCCGGCCGACTTCTTTGCCGACAACGTGTTCTATAGGGCGTGATGGGATGACGGACTGTCGTTTCTCGCGTTTGCTTGCAAAACTGGAGATCCCGCTGTTGTTGGCGGTGCCGGCGGTGATGGCTGCCGCGTTGCTGGCGGGTGTTGAGCAGGCAGCGTTGGCCATGCTGATTGTGGTGGCGCTGGTGCTCGCGCTGTTCTTTGCGGGTTACGAGGCATCTCGTCCGGGTTTGCGCCAGATTATGCCCACACTGGTGCTGGCGGCGCTGGCCGCGGCGGGGCGCATCCTGTTCGGACCCATTCCCGATTTTAAGCCGGTGAGCGCCATCGCCATTATCGCGGGGGCGACGCTTGGTCGCCGCAATGGTTTTATGGTTGGCGCGCTGGCGGCGCTGACCAGCAATTTCTTTTTTGGACAGGGCATGTGGACGCCATGGCAGATGTATGCCTGGGGCCTGGTTGGTTATGTTGGCGGCGCGCTGGCGCATGCGGGTGCGTTCGACCGTGCGGATGGAACCGTACGCACGCCGGCACTGATGGCGTACGGCTTTGCGTCGGGCCTGCTCTATGGCGTCGTGATCAACGCGTATGACATCATTGGTTTTGTACAGCCGCTTACTTGGGCAGGTGCCGCGGCACGTCTTGCCACCGCCGTGCCGTTTGATATCACGCACGGACTCGCGACCTGCGTGTTTTTGGCCGCCTTGTACAAGCCCTGGTGCCGTCGCATTAACCGTGTCGTCGTGAAATACGGGCTGTAAGGCATTTCGCGTTTCCTCACGAACTTGCGGTGGAATAGTTCTCGTTTTTGGCTATTTGCTGCCCAAACAGGAACTATTCCACCGCAACTTATAGGGGGAGAGGGGTCTCATGATCTGTTTTCCTCTGTCCCCCAGGAATTGCTTGGCGCTAGAGCTCTAGCGTGAGGGTGACGGGGCAGTGGTCGCTGCCGAAGATGTCGCCACGGATACCGGTGTCGCGAACGCTTGCGGCGATTGAATCACTAACCAGGAAGTAATCGATGCGCCAGCCGGCGTTGTTCTTGCGAGCATTAAAGCGGTAGCTCCACCAGCTGTAGACGCCCTCAACGTCGG
>OLTD01000807.1_pt1 | contig 8953 bp, 10 predicted proteins | sample 1643231 | NCBI WGS metagenome assembly OLTD01 (sample SAMEA3136647, study PRJEB25190) | human gut metagenome | biome: human gut; feature: human-associated habitat; material: faeces | place: Austria | collected 2013
CGCCGCTATGTCATCCAGAATGACCTGATACGTTCCATCCGAATCGCCCGAAGTTCCGGACACCTTCGCCACACGCGCCGAACGGCTGGTTTCCGGGGTATTGATCTCGATGTAGCCGGTTGTACCGCTCTTTTCTCCCTTTACAAACAGACTCAGTGAATGTTCATTTTTATTCGGATCCTCGATTTCCGCATATAAAATATCATCATTCACCAATTTCACTGTCGGTGCCTCGAATTTCTCCACCGGCAGTTCCGGAACTTCCAGATTTCCTGATGCGTAATATCCGATCGGCAGCTTCTGATCCTTATAATTGGAGTTAGCACCCGTAAACCGCTCCCGTTTTCCGGCATCAGACGCCGCCAGAAGAAGTGCCTCGCTTCCGATATCTGTCTGCACAAACTGATAATGATCCGAATACCACACCTCGCGGACCAGTCCTGCCTCCGGATCATAGAAAATAAGATAGCTCCCGTCTGCACGGACAGTCTCATCCATCGATCCAAACGGAAGAAGGCGCTGCCGGATCTCCTCGGTCACATTCGCAGACACCAGCGCTGCCTCACCGCCAGACTCTTCTTGTTCCGATTCAGGCTGCCCTGCCTGTTTTTCCGGCACATAGAGAACCGCGTAGATATTTCCCTCTTTCTCCTCCGCCAGCGCTGTATTTTCCACCGAAATTCCCAGCTTTGCCTGCTTTTGATCGTCCGAAAATTCCCCCTGTGCCTCCATATGAAGCAGACGCGGAATCGTTCCATTGGAGACTTCCAGTGTCAGATGATTCTGCGCCACCAGAAAGATCTCCTTCGCTGTCTGATCCATCTCCAGACGGCGGAGCTTTCTCTGGTAACGAATCACCGCAACAAAAGAAAGACTGGCAAGAATACCGACAATCGCAATCACCGTCAAAAATTCCGCCAGCGTAAATGCCGCCCTTCTCTTCTGTTTGTTCTGTCTCTTCTGCTCCATCTGTCCTCGTTCCTCTTTTAATTTTATTTCTGATCCAGGTTGACCGCACGCACGATCAGGTTAATCGGTTTTACCACCGCTTTCCGGGAAGTTCCCATCGTATCTTTTTTCCGGTAGATCGCCAGATTTTGAACCGTAAAGCACGCCGTCTCCTCCGAATAGGTATAGCCATCAAATGCCGTATAATATTCATCCGAGATCGCCGCCTGCGTCAGCAGAGGTATCTTATTATACGCATCATCGTAAGTATAATCCCCATACCATTTTTCAATGCCCGTGCCAGACCAGTCTGTCGCACTAAAGTGCAGCCACAGGTGGCTGTTTCCACTCCGCAAAAGAGGTGTTACCATTTCTCCTGTTTCGGAAGTCCCAGCAGAATTTTTCACTTCCAGCGCATTGGCAAATTCATCGGTCATCAGCTGCGCCGTGAGCGACAGCGCCTGCTCTGCATCTGCCTGATTCTGCGTCCTCTGGTAAACATTTTTTACCATCATCACGCCGCCGCCAAGCACCGTGCCGATCATACCGAGAATCACAATCGCCGCCAGCAGCTCCGTCAGCGTCATACCGTTCTTTGACCGGAGTTTTTTCTGACATACTGAAAAGAGCTTGCAGTGACCCTTGGATGCCATCTGTTTCTGCTGCCTGCAATGCCTATTTCTGCATCCGCGGCATTCACTTCTCTCCTGTCCCATCTCTGTCTCCTCTATCGGTATCTGTAAAGCAGATCTTGTAAGTTTACCTTTTCCTCTTCTGCATCCGAATCAGCCTGGCTCACATACAGTACGATCGGATACTGTCCCGTCCGGTAATTCGTCTGTGTACCTGTCTGGTAGGCATTTGACGCCAGGCTTTTCTTCATGCCGCCGGTTCCAGATGCTTCCAGCTCCAGAACATATCTGCCCGACGCCTGTTCCGCTGTCCGGTTGTTCTCCAGCTGATTGCGGCTGTCATAATAGCCCGCCATCTGCTCTTCGCCTTGCTGCAGCATCCTGCCGGACGCCAGAAATGCACTCAGAAACATCGTCATTCCCAGTGCAATCACAAGAACCGATATCAGTACCTCTGTCAGCGTCTCTCCCGCATTGGCACGCAGCTTTCTTCCAGCTGCCCATTCCATTCTACTTATCATCCTGCAGCAGCTCCTTCTCTATTGTTCCGTTCTGCCAGCGGATCGTCGTGATGATGGTAGTCGTCGTGATCGTGTAGGAATCATCGTCATCCGAATCTCCGTCATCGCCCGCTACTGTGACCGTCTCACTCTCGGAGCTATGTGCTGCTTCCAGCTCCAGCCGTTTCTCGCACCGCTCTTCCTTCTTGTCATCCGCCGTTACCGTATCTGAGATAACCGCCTTGATTTTATAATCATCCGTCATCCACAGGCGTACACTGGTCTTTAACGGGTCAATCGTGTTCCCGCTCGTTCCAGCTTTCTTCACTGACAGAGTAAAATCTTTGTACGCTATTTCTTCCTCCGATGCATTCTCCCCGTCTGCCAGCTTCCGATACTCATTATTTCTATAAATATCCACGATCAGTGAATCGAGAATCGCGCTATTCGCACTCTCTGCGCTTGACAAACCTGAATCCGTTCCATAGAATTTTTGCCACGTCGCCTCATTATCCGTGTTTTTCCGGCTGCCGACGTAGTAGCAGTAAAAATCATCCTCATCGTCTTCCTCGTCATCCCGGCTGTCATGCACGATCACTTCCTTGATCTTGACTATATTCTCCGTCTTCTGCAGCTCATCCCGCAAAAATGCCGCCGCCGAGTCTACCGCATACCGCTTCTGGTCCTCCCTAGGCAGGTGGCGGATCTTTCCAGCCGACGCGGAAGCGGACGCCAGAATGATCGACGCGCCCACCCCGCAAAACACAAAAAACAGGAGCGCCGCCATTAAGCTGGCGCCATCCTGATTTTTCATACGCCTGAAAACCTGCCTCCAGATTTCCGGGCGTTTTTCACTGTTCCCTGCTTTTTTCATGCTTTATTCTCCCAGCGCCGCCTCTGCCGCTGTCTCAAGGTCAGAACGCTGCAGGTTCGACGCATCCGCATTTGCCAGTCCCGACGGTGCCTGCGTCTCCTCCGGTTCCAGCTCCAGGCCTTCCTCCGATTCCGCATCGTAGCGGGTCTCAAAATAGGTCAGCTGGAACGCCACCGCCACTGAGTGGATGCGGATATCCTCTAACTCTTCATTTTCCAGATCTTTATCATCCTGAATGCTCAGATCCTCGATCAGACAGCGGTACGGTCCTTCAACCACCTCATGAAGCATCGAAACAGCGTGATCAAACGAATCCGCCGTAAAAGAAATATTCATCGCGCGGCGGATCTCCATTCCGTCCACCTGCGGCTCTGAATACTGGAAAGTAAAATCATACGCATTCGCAAAAATACGGTTCAGCTCCTCCGTCTCCGTCTTGAAATGATTGTAGGCCGGAACCATCGGCGCATTCGATGCCTTGTTTTCCTCGATCTCTTCCTCCATCTGCCGGATCTGCATCGCTTTCATCTGCTCCAGCTGAATCTGGGCATCCAGCTCCGCCGTGTCCGCCGCCTCAATCCGCCGCTGCACCGGCAGGTAAAAGCCGGCATAGTAGCCGCCCGCGATCAGGGCAAAGACTACAACCAGCAGCACTATTTTCTGTGTTTTTGTTAATACATATTTCCCTAACGAATTCATTCTTCTTTGCCCTCTTCTGGTTCGTTAAAAAATACAGCCATTGACACTCCCACCTGCTTCAAGGGTGCCAGAACTCTCTCTTCGCCATCTTTCTTCACTGTTTCCTCCAGCGAAGCGGTCACATAGCGCGCATTCGGATCCGCCTCCGCATCACGGACCAGCTGCGGAAAGAGTGTACCATTGGGAATGGTTCCTTCCAATGACATCTGATCCGAAGTGATCGAAACACTCGAAACTGCCGTCAGCGGGAAAATCTGTGATTTCAGGGAATCCAGCATCATCCGGCGGTCCGGAAGCTTACTCTCTTCCTCATTCAGATACCCATTTCCATAATGCGCGTACTCTGCCAGAACCTCACCGTACACCTCGTTGGATTTCTCCAATGTACGAAGCTCCTTCTCTGTCGCCGCATAAACCGCCTCTGCCCTGTCTGCCTCCTGCAGGGGAAGCATTACGCCAAATCTCGAAAATCCGTAGACAAAAACCATAAAAACGGCAAACGCGCCCAGCTCCGCCGCTATTTTTCCTTTTTTAGTCTGCTTCTGATACAGATTGATACGCCGTTTTTTCGGATACTTCGGACCGCCAATCTGCATATTTGCGATTGATTTTAAATCAGCCACCGCTCTTCCTCCTTATGCAAGTAATACACCGTATGCCTGCGGGCTGTCGATCCACTCGTCTTCCTCATCCAGAGAGACCTCCGGCAGAAGCTCCGCCACACTCCGCACCGGCAGATCCAGCGTTTCTTTCAGCGCATCGATCAATTCCCCGTATCGTGCGCCTCCGCCGCAATAATAGAGGCTGTCGATCGTATTATTCACATTGTTGAAGCTATAAAAGTTCAAAACTCGCATGACCTGGACGGCGCGGGTCCGGTACTGCTCCTCCAGCACAGCCGCCAGATTTTCTTCGTCAGTCTCCTCGCGGTTTTCTTCCTCCGCCTCAATTCCCAGTTCCTGCATCTTGTTCTTATCTCCCAAACGGATCTGCTCGATCTCCTCACAGCCCGGCTCCATGGTACGGGTAATATCATAAACCCCCTCACGGAAGAAATGAATCCGCAACGCCTGTGTTCCCAGATCCAGAACAGCGTAATCCTTTCGCTCTTGTGCATACTCCAGAATCCGCTCCAGGCCAAGCACCGCCGGGACCAGGCCGACGAGCTTCAGGCGCGCCATCTTTGCCAGCTTTTCAAACTGCTGCGACAGCGTCTTCGTGCACGCCGCACCAAGAAGATCCATCGTCCCCTCTTTCGTCTGAATCATCGCGTAATCAAAAACATACTTGTCCATCTCACCGCCGATATAGTCATGAAACTCATACGGCAGGTTCAGCCGGAGCTGTTCTTCCGTCATCAGCGGCATCTCAAACCGCCGCACATACACATCCTCCTGACGGATGACAAATACCACATTCCGGCACCGGATCGCATATTCCTTCAATAAATCCATTATCAAATCCGCACAGACGTGCATATCGGTCAGATCCATTCCCTGAACCCGCTCGCTGATGAACTCTTTCAGTTCACCCTTTTCCGCATATGCAATCTTGATACGGTAATGTCCAATTTCAATTCCTAAACAATTCTTCATCTCTGCACTCCCCTTAAAAGAGTTTTATCGTGTACAGCTTACAAAAGCCACAGCCCCCTATACCATCCTGTCAGTTGTTCACCAAACAGAAGCATCAGAAAGAAAGCTGCCGCAATCGCCGGTCCAAATGGGATTTTCCCCTTTCTCCAAACCAACGAACATCCGATTCCAAGCACACAGCTGAGAATCAGAAAAAATAATACCTCCCAGATAGAACGAAGGTACAGCCCCGTCACAAAAAAAAGCTTGATATCCCCGCCTCCCAGGCTTTCCTTTCCCGTCAGGCGGTCAAATAAAAGTGAAAGTGCCAGCATACCGCCCGACAAGCCAGCCCCCGTCAGAACACCACGCAATATCTGTGCGCCCGTTTCCGGCAGACAGACTGCCGTTCCGAAAAAAATCAGGACTCCTGCCACCTGCAGGCGATCCGGTATGATCCACGCATGCAGATCCGTGAGCGTCAGGCACAAAAGCACAATCCACAGAAGTATCCCCCGCAGTGCCAGCACCGAAACATCGAACCGGTACACGATCAGACAGCACGCGATCCCCGAAACAAGTTCCGCCCAGAACGATTCCGCCGGGATCTTTGCCCCACAGTAACGGCATCTTCCCCGCAGACACAGCCACGAAAACAGCGGCACCAGATCCGACACGCCCAGCACATGCCCGCAGGCATCACAGTGCGATCTCCCCTTTAGGATCGAAGCCCCCGCAAGCATCCGCCCCGCCAGACAGTCTGCGAAACTGCCGAGGGCACAGCCAAGGATAAATGTTATGGTTAATATGTAAATCGTTAAAAATGTGGTTTGATGCAGCATCGCCGCGTTCTCTCCCGTCTATGATTTCGTCTCTTATCTGCTATCTTGCCCCTTAGTAATACACCCTTTGGTGGGTGGTGTTGGTTTGTGCGGTATGGAGCACTCTTATTTAATAAGATGATTTTAACACCTTTTTATATTTTTAGCAAAAATGGATGGGAAAACCCCATCCATTTTTCCACGTATGTGGTTCTAGTTTTTAATTATCTGTTTACTTATTTCTTAGCATACAACGTAACCTCTGCGTTACCTAAAGAATCACTATCATCACTATTGATTGTAAGTGCTACCTGTATGTTTGTATATTTATAATCGCCTGTTACGTCTTCATCTAAATTATTTATCGGAGTATATCCTTCCGGAGTCGCAAGAGTCTTTATATCTCCTTTTGTAGCTGTTCCCGCACTAATATCATATGTATAATATACTGCCTTACCATCATTTGTAGATACACTTACATCTCCATCTGTTAAATACTCCGCAACCGCTGCCGCCTTCGCAGCTCTCAGGTTTGCTTGATTCGTAGCCTTTCTAGCCTTGCTCAGCTGTGCCGTAAATACTGGAATCGAGATTGCAACCAGGATACCCACGATTGCAACAACCACCAGCAGCTCAGCCAGTGTGAAACCTTTTTTGTTCTCACGAACTTTCTTGATTAAGCCCTTCATAAAATCAATCTCCTTATTGTATAGTATTTTATTAATGAACACAGAATTTCCTCTGCGCCATCCAGCCTCTGCTGTATCACATTTCACATGTGTGCAGTCAATTCTTACATCAGATCATACATTGTAAAGATAGGCAGATAAATCGACACTACAATGATACCCGCAAAAATCGCAAGCACCACCAGCATCGTCGGTTCCAGCAGTGCCAGAAGCCGCTGGATTCGGTAATCCGCCTCGTTGGTGTAATAATCGGCAACATTGTCCAGTGTCTCCTCGAGTTCACCGGTTTCTTCTCCGACGGAACACATATCGACCATCGTCAGCGGGAAATATCTCTTTCCCTGCAGACATTCCACCAGGCTGCGTCCCTGTTCGATCCCTGCCCGCATGGAGCGGACATCCTCGCTCAGAAGTGCATTGTCCATGACCTTCGCCGTCGTATCAACCGCCTGATTGATCGTGATACCCGCTGCCAGAAGCACCGACATTGTATTGGCAAACTGTGCTGCGCCGTTCATCTGGTTGATCACGCCCACAAGTGGAAGGGATAACGCGATCTTTGCTTTCTGAATTCGCCCCTGCGGCGTATTGCCATAGACCTGCGAACCAATCTTCAAAAACACCAGCACCGCCAGCATCAGCAGCCACCACTTCGCGAAGAAATGGGAAGTCGCAATCAGCATCCGCGTCATCAGCGGCAGCGTACCGCCCAGATCGGTAAATACATCTGCCAGTGTCGGGATAACCTTCGCCATGACGATAATCAGGACAACCACCGCAATCGCAACGACGAACAAAGGATACGTCATCGCTCCCTTGATCTTCTCCGTCGTCTTGTAGGACTTTTCGTAAAACTTCTGAAGCCGGTCAAAGGATCGTTCCAGTGTACCGGACTGCTCGCCTGCCCGGATCGTCTCGATAAACGTGAGCGGAAAACGGTCGCTATACTTTTCCAGCGCCGACGCAACGGTACTTCCGGCAGCTACTTCCTCTGCCGCAGCCCCCATGATCTTCCGGATCCGCTTGTCCTCATTCTGAGCTGCCAGCATACGCATCGCGCGCGCCACGGTCATACCCGAATGAAGAGTGATCGCAAACTGCGAACACAGGATCGCCAGCTTCTTCGTCTTGATCCGCCTGCTTCCGATCTCCATCTCCAGGAGACTGCCGTCATCAGGTCTTTTCTTCTCTTTCTTCTGACTGATGCTCAGAAGAATCGGATAGTTTTCCCGGATTCTGGAAGCGGCTGCCGCTTCACTCTCAGCCTGGAGCACTCCCCGGACTTCTTTTCCATCCCGTCCCAGCGCTTTATATGAAAAATTCGGCATCTCTCATACCTCCAGCCACAGGATTCAGCTGTACGCCATCTGTATGTACATCGCCATCTGCATCCTTTTTATGATTATTTTAACATCTTTGTTTGTTTTTGTAAATATACCGTCAATCCTTTGGGTATTTTATGCAAATTTACACATCTAAATTGGCTTATTTTTTGCTATTTTCTCTATACACGCTTTGTTTTTGCCAATCTATTTTTGTATATATTTTCACCAACACATCTGACTTTTCTTTTCCAGACTATTTCTGGTATATAGATCATCAGAGCGGAAATGGTACGTCCCGCCTGACACTCCCAAAAGAATAGCTCCCGTTTCTTTTTATCTTCTCTCTTATTTCTCGTTCTTCTTATCCAGCATCTCTTCCATCGTATGCCATCCCAGCACCGCGCATTTGACACGCGCCGGCATATGGGAAACATCGACCAGGGCACCGGCTTCCTCGAGTTCTTCGATCTCGTTCTCGCCTGCCTCGCCCTTGATCATCCGCAGGAACAGATCCGCCAGATGACGTGCTTCCTCTTCGGATTTTCCGATGATCAGATCCAGCATGATATCAGCGGACGCCTGGGAGATTGCGCAGCCGCTTCCCTCAAAAGCACCGTCTACCACCTGTCCATCTTCGACCTTCAACTGAAGAATGATGTCATCTCCACAGCTCGGATTGACGCCCTCTAATACCAGATTGGCATCCGGCAGCTTTTCTTTATGTAACGGATGCAGATTGTGATCCGTCAGTATTTCATTGTAAAAGGTTCTATTCTCCATATCCCATTTTCCTCCGGATTTCTTTCAGGTTCTGGACAAAACGGTCGATGTCCTCCTCCGTATTGTAGAACGCAAAGCTGGCACGCGCTGTTGCAAATACACCCAGATGTT
>OLTD01000808.1_pt1 | contig 8937 bp, 10 predicted proteins | sample 1643231 | NCBI WGS metagenome assembly OLTD01 (sample SAMEA3136647, study PRJEB25190) | human gut metagenome | biome: human gut; feature: human-associated habitat; material: faeces | place: Austria | collected 2013
AATCCGACTCCACGGCAACCTCCGGTCACAAAAACAGGTGAGTTCGGTCACGACTTTTCGGTGATGTGCGTGACGCTTGTACATGCATGCAGTGTAGTCCGCGCACATGTTATGCACAGACTGGGGATGAAGCTGTGGAGAACTATCACAGAATCACAGGCCTGTAGTTACAACTTTGGGTCCGCATCAGCGTGCGGAAAGCAAAAATACACACAGCCTGTGGATAACTTTCGTCATCCACGTTCTGTGGACGAGTCCAATCCACAGCGATTTGCACAGCTGTGGATACTGTGTGTGACGTGGTGGGTAACGTCGCCGCATTGACGTGCGCCCCCAATCCGCTTAGTCTTGGTCTTTGTTTGCGCCCATTTCGGGCGTGCGTCCCCGCTATCGCGCGCACCGCGTGTCGATAGCCCAACCGATACGAGTGGGAAACCACTCCCCGCCGAGGAGAATTGCCGTGACCACCAAGCGGACCTACCAGCCCAACAACCGTCGTCGTTCGAAGACGCACGGCTTCCGTCTGCGCATGTCGACCCGCGCCGGCCGCGCCATTCTGGCTGCCCGCCGCCGCAAGGGCCGCGCCAAGCTGTCCGCCTGAGACACACCGGTGCTGCCGCGCGCGCACCGCATGGTTGACCCAGCGGATTTCACCGCCGCGATCCGACAAGGAACGCGAGCAGGAGATCCGCTGGTCGTCGTCCACGTCCGAGCCGACGAGGAACGCAACAGTCGCCTCGTCGGTTTCGTCGTACCCAAGCGGGAAATCAAGCGCGCCAACGGACGCAACCGCGTCAAGCGACAGCTGCGCCACCTCATGCGGGACCGAGTCGCCGATCTTCCCGACGGAGCACGGGTCGTCGTGAGGGCCTCACGCAAGGCCCTCGGCGTCCCCTCCAAGGAACTCGGCGAGCACCTCGACCGCGTCATGGCGCGAGCGTGGCGCAAGTGGGACGCACGATGAGCGTCGCGGGCCGTGCCCTCGGTGCGCTCGTGTCCGCCCCCATCGTCGCCTACCAGCGCTACATCTCCCCGGCCCTCGGCCCCCGGTGTCGATACGCCCCCAGCTGCTCCACCTACGCGCTCCAAGCGGTCCGTGTCCACGGGCCCATCAAAGGAATCATCCTCGCCTCCTGGCGGCTCCTGCGATGCAACCCCTGGAGCCACGGCGGAGTAGACCACGTACCAGAGCGTGGACGCTGGAAGCCCGACCCCTGGATTCCGCCCGAGGATTGGGCTGGGCACGACAACTGGGAACGCCCCGCCCCCATGGGACTGGACCCGGAACACGACTTGACCGAGTAACCTGCCACGGCCTCGGGAATATAAGGAACAACGACACAGCGGCGCACCCGCGCCACGGCGAAAGCGAAAACTATGTTCGACGCAATCCTCCACCCCTTCGCGTGGGCGATCTCCTACGTGTGGGTCTGGATCCACGACCTCCTCGTGCTGCTCGGAATGTCCTCCGGCTCCGGCATGGCGTGGGTCCTGTCCATCGTGCTGCTCACCATCCTGGTGCGCATCGCCATCATCCCGCTGTTCCTCAAGCAGATCCGCTCCTCGCGCGCCATGCAGGCCATCCAGCCTGAAATGCGCAAGATCCAGGAGAAGTACAAGGGCAAGAAGGACCAGGTCAGCCGTCAGAAGATGATGGAAGAGACCCAGGCTCTCCAGCGCAAGCACAAGGTCTCGCCCTTCGCCTCCTGCCTGCCCATGCTCGTGCAGATGCCCGTCCTCTTCGGCATGTACCGCGCCATCATCGCGGTCTCCTCCATCTCCGCCGGCACCTACACCTACCGCGGCGACTCGACCGACCACCTCGGCCCGCTCACCGCGTCCGTGTCCACCGAGATCGTCAACTCGACCGTCTTCGGCGTCCCGCTCTCTCACACGCTGCGCGACTCGTGGGGCCAGCCCGCCATCGTCGCGGTCTTCATCGCCGCGATCGTCCTCATGGTCGTCCTGCAGTTTGCCTCCATGCGCCTGTCCTTCTCGCGCAACATGCCCGACATGGGCGACAACCCGATGGCCCAGTCGCAGCGCTCCATGATGTATGTGATGCCGCTGATGTTCATCTTCTCCGGCGCGTTCTTCCAGATGGGCGTCGTTATCTACACCGTGACCGCCTCCTTCTGGGCCCTCGCCCAGTCCTTCTGGACCATCAAGGTCATGCCCACCCCCGGCTCCCCCGCCTACGTCGACCTCCTCGCCTCGCGCGAGGCCGCCTACCAGGAATGGGCCAAGCCCTACTTCCAGAACTACGACCGTGAGCGCGCCGCCCTCGGCAACAGCGCCACCGACCCGCGCGTCGACGAACTCAACGAGCGCACCCTCGCCGAGGTTCGCTCCAAGGCCAAGAAGCAGCGCGTCGCCTCCGACTTCCCCGCCTCCATGACCACCGGCGAGATCATCACCGTCTACCGCATCCTGGCCACCCAGAAGTGGACGACCCTTCCCGACGAGCAGTGGATGCGCGGCCTCGCCCTCGCCGTCGAAAAGCGCATCGCCAAGCAGGAAGCCTCCGCTCAGCGCGCCGAACTCCAGAAGCAGGTCCGCGACCGCCGCGCCCTCGAGCGCGAGGCCGCCAAGGCCTCATCGAAGGACGCCTCCGAGAGCGCCGAGGCCCAGGCCGGCCACGGATCGCTCAGCGCCGAGGAAATCGAGCGTCGCCGCATCGAACGCCGCAAGGCCCGCCGCCGCGGCAACAAGCGCTGACCACCACAGATTCACGGTTCCAGGCCGCCAGCCGGTAACCTGGACACCAGCAAGACCCCATTCCCCACTACGGAGGACACGTCATGAGTGACGACAACGCAGACAAGCTGACCCGCCTCGAAGAAGAAGGCGAGCTCGCCGCCGACTACCTGGAAGAACTCCTCGACATCGCCGACCTCGACGGCGACATCGAAATCGACGTCGAAAACGGCCGCGCCTCGGTCGAGATCGTCGCCGACGACCCCGAAGCCCTTGATCGCCTCGTGGGCGAGGACGGCGAGGTCCTGGACGCCCTCCAGGAGCTCACCCGCCTGGCCGTCCAGACCGAGACCGGCGAACGCTCACGCCTCATGCTCGACATCGCCGGCTTCCGCGCCGAGCGCAAGGAAGAACTCCAGGACATCACCCGCGAGGCCATCGCCCGCGTGCGCGCCACCGGCGAGGCCGTCAAGCTCGACGCCATGAACCCGTTTGAGCGCAAGGTGTGCCACGACGTGGTCGCCGACGAGGGCCTCACCTCCGAGTCCGAGGGCGCCGAGCCCCACCGCCGCGTCGTCATCCTCCCCGAGGAATCCGACGGTGAGTGAGAACCCGAACGGGACGGGAAGGGGTCGCCAGGTCGGCGACCCCTTCGTCCCAGAAGAGCCCACTCCGGCCGTCCGCGAGTTCTTCGGACCGGCCTTCGCCGAGGTCGCCGAGTACGCGCGCATGCTCGAGGAGGAAGGCGAGATCCGCGGCCTCCTCGGTCCGCGCGACATGGAGCGCATCTGGTCGCGTCACATCGTCAACTCCGCCGCCGTCCTGGATTTCATGCCGCGCAAGGACGGTCGCCAGGTCCTCGACGTCGGCTCCGGCTCCGGCCTGCCCGGCATCGTGATCGCCGCGTGCCGCCCCGAGCTCGACGTGCACCTGGCCGAGCCCATGGCGCGCCGCGTCGAGTGGCTCATGGACGTCGTGGAGGACCTCGGCCTCGACAACGTGACCATCCACCAGGCCCGTGCCGAGGAGCTGCGCGGCAAGGGCAAGGCCGACGTGGTGACTGCCCGCGCCGTCGCCAACATGAGCAAGCTCGTGCGCATGACGTCCAAGCTCATTGCCCCCGGCGGATCTCTCGTGGCCCTCAAGGGTCGCCGCGCACCGATCGAGGTGGACGAGGCCTCGGCCGAGCTGCGTCGTCACCACCTGCGCGCCGAGATCCACGAGGTGCCCTCCATCATGGAGGACGAATCTACGTACGTGGTGGTTTGCACGCGCATCAAGTAGCGCGTCCCCGAGTGGGGGAGGGGAGCGTCGCGGTGGTTGCTGCGGCGCTTTCCTTATATTGTGATGCGGAACACAGTGATGTGTCGTTCTGTCAGATCGATTCTTTCGATTGGCGGTTTGTCATGTGGCTGCGCCCCGCTGGGAGAATCGATCCTACAGAAGAGTTTTTGCACTGCTATTGCGCGTGTCAGTGGGATTGTGTGCACCTCGATGCATCACGGGCCTTTCGTGCTGGAAGTGTGTGCGTCTGCCCGTAAACTAGGGGCAGTATCTAGGAAGGTGTCACGTGAGTACCAACAACACCCCTCTGTCGACTCAGATCGAGCGCAATCTGCGCGATCTGGCCATGCTCGAGCGCGCGACATTCCCGCGCCCCGATCACACGCGCATCATTGCGGTTGCGAACCAGAAGGGCGGTGTTGGTAAGACGACGTCCGCTGTGAACATCGCGGCGGGCCTCGCGATTGGTGGCTTGTCGGTGCTCGTTGTTGACGCCGACGCCCAGGGTAACGCGTCCAGCGCCCTGGGTGTCCCGCACCCGGCCGGTACGCCCTCGACGTACGACGTCATCATCGGCGGTGCCAGCGTCGCGGACGTCGTGCAGCCGTGCCCCGATATCGACGGTATTGTCGTGTGCCCGGCTACGATCGACCTGTCTGGTGCCGAGATCGAACTCGTTGACGTCGACCGGCGCGAATATCGCTTGCGCTATGCTCTGCGTGAGTATGTCGCCGAGCATCAGGACATTGACATCGTCCTGATCGACTGCCCACCGTCCCTCGGCCTCGTGACCCTGAACGTCATGGTGGCCGCGGACGAGGTCATGATCCCGATTCAGGCCGAGTACTACGCACTCGAGGGCCTGAGCCAGCTGTGGAACACGGTCGAGCGCATTGGCGTGGATCTCAACCCTGGCCTGCGTGTGTCGGGCATGCTCCTGACGATGGCTGACAAGCGCACGCGGCTGTCCGAGGAGGTCGAGAGCGAGGTGCGCTCCCACTTCCCCGCGCAGACATTCGAGACTGTCATTCCGCGTTCCGTGCGCATTTCCGAGGCCCCGAGCTACGGCCAGACGGTCATCACCTACGACCCGCGCAACGTTGGCGCGATCGCGTATCGCTGAAGCTGTGTCAGCGTCTTTCCGCAGCTGGATAGTGGTTGTTTCACGTGAAACATACCGAGTTTTTCGCATGTTTCCGCAGATCGGCACGTATTAGTCAGAGTGTGTGACCATTGGTGCAGCAAAGTGACGAACGACGCTCACTAGGTGATCCCATGGCATTGTTTCACGTGAAACAATGAACCGACGCAATTGAAGGAGTATTGCAATGGCGGATGCATCATCGAAGTCTGAGGGCCGTAAGGGCGCTCGCAAGCATTCCGGTCTCGGCCGGGGTCTTGGAGCCCTGATTCCTCAGGCTAGTGAGCAGACGCCGCAAGCCGCACCCTCCACCCCGTCCCGTCCTCTGGACGTGTTCTTCCCCGAAGGCAGCTCCGCCGGCAAGAGGGGAGGATCCGCGAAGGATCTTCTCCAGCCGAAGCGGGCCACTGCCTCGTCGAAGAAGAAGCGCCCCGCGATGCCCTCTGTCGAGGCGGCGGGTGGACAACGCGCAGGCGGCTCTCGCAGCGGCCTCGGTGGTGGAATCAATGGCTCAGATTCCCGGGCGAGTGCGGCGCGTCAACCTGTTTCGACGGCTCCCGGTGGTGCTGCCGATACTCATGCGGACCAGGTTGTTTCACGTGAAACATCCACCGATCATGAACTGCTTCCGGTTCCCGGTGCTTCCTTCGCTGAAATTGCGATCGATCAGATCGTTCCCAATACGAAGCAGCCTCGCGAGGTCTTCGATGAGGACGATCTGAAGGAACTCTCCGCCTCCATCAAGGAGGTGGGCGTTCTTCAGCCCGTCGTCGTTCGTAGCATCCCCGCAACGGGTCGATCCGAGAAGCTTCAGGAGTTCCTCGCCGAGAAACCCGATGCACGCTACGAGCTGATCATGGGTGAGCGCCGCCTGCGTGCCTCCGAGCTCGCGGGCGAAACCACGATTCCGGCAATCATCCGAGAGACGGACGACGGGGACCTGCTCCGTGACGCGCTCTTGGAAAACCTCCACCGGGCCCAGCTCAACCCGTTGGAAGAAGCGAGTGCATATCAGCAGCTCATGGCGGATTTCGGAGCGACTCAGGAAGAGCTCGCCAAGCGAATCGCCCGCTCGCGCCCGCAGATTGCCAACACCCTGCGCCTGCACAAGCTACCCCCGTCAGTCCAAAAGAAGGTGGCCGCTCAGGTCATCACAGCGGGCCATGCCCGCGCTCTGCTGTCCCTGTCGACGGCAGAGGAGATGGAACGGCTGGCTGAGCGCATCGTCGCCGAGGGTCTCTCCGTGCGTACCACCGAAGAGATTGTCCGCCTCGGAAAGGCGAAGGCAACGCCCCGTCCGCGCGCCCGCCAGCAGCGTCCACTGTCGCCGCTGGGTGAGAGCGTCGTGTCGGCCCTGGCCGACGCGTACGATACGCGCGTGACTATCACGGAGGGGCGTAAGAAGGGGCGAATCGTCATCGAATTCGCGGGATCTGATGATCTTCAGCGAATTGCAGACCTTATTCTTCACTGATCAAACTTCATAATTCTTTCCGCAGATCAGGCGCGGTATGTTCTTTATATGACATTTCCTGGCCTAATCTTTGGCTGAATTTACGCTTAAACTACCTTTAAGGGTCCGTCGTTGGGCCCTCGCAGTACCAGAAGGAGCGAAAGGCATGAACGCCCAAGGCAGTTCGCGCACCGTGCTTTTCGATGTCGGTGGAGTCCTCGTCGACGCCCATCCGGACCCGCACGCAATCGCCGAGTTGTTCGGCGACGACTCGCGAGGCCTCACGTCGCTCGTCGATCAGGCGATGTGGGCACACCGCGGAGAGTACGACGCGGGCATGTCTGATCGTGAGTTCTGGGATCGTATTGCTGGTGATTGCGGGCAGCCGGAGCCATCTCATGCTCTCTTGAAGCAGCTCGTTGCTCTGGATGCGTCACGAATGGCGAAAGCGAACGAGGCCACGCTTGGTTTGGTGCGCCAACTGCGTAGGCAGGCAGTGCGCGTCGGTATTTTGTCGAACGCTCCGTATCCGATCGCTAAGGCGATCCGTCGCTCGGAGTGGGGGAGTCTCTTCGACTTCTTTGCCTTCTCCTGTGATCACGGCATTTGCAAGCCGTCGCGCGGCATCTACCGAGACGTGCTTGTGCGCCTCGATGTTCCCCACGAGAACGTCGCGTTCATCGACGACCGTCGCGAGAATGTGCGTGCGGCCGAGCTACTCGGTGCCCGAGGCATCGTCTGGAAGGGTGCGGAGGACGCGGAGAAGCGTCTGAAGGAGCTTGGTTTTCTTTTCTGAGAGCCTCTGTATCGGCGAGGCGAGCTATTAGTCGGATCGCTCAGAACGACACAGAGCCGTACAGAGAACGAAAATTTCACTCAATTGTGTGCTCTCATCGGTGTGTAGCACTACCTTTCACGAATGATCGCCGGCGGGATTAGCCCGCTTGGCGGAGGCAGACAATGTTTCACGTGAAACAACGTTGGCCGCGTGCTCAAAAGTGTGCGCGAACGTCATACCACCGTGGACCCGGAGCGTACCCTACATGTGCTACGCTAGCGCTGGTAGGGGTCAGAAGGCAGTCCACCCTATACGCGTCAGCGTCGGACAGCCGCAGCGCCCTACAGTGAGGACATTAGGCAGCCCCTTCGGGCAGCTGAGATGTCCTCACTTTATTTGGCTCGAATTCACCGATTGTGGGCGCCACAATCGGTCGGTGATAGAGCGTGTCCGTCGTTGCATTGTGCGATGGACTGGCGATTGTTTCACGTGAAACATTGACGGGGTAAGAGCGGAGGCGGCGGTATTGTGCTGCGTCGCGCGCTTCGGTACTGGCCGCGTACTTCCTGAAGTCCCTCCATGACGCTCTCTGTCACATCTATGAACTTCTATGGGATCTATCGAGGGTTCTATGACATAGAAACGGGCTTCTATGACATAGAAGTGGGGGTCTATGAGATAGATAGGCAAGTCTATGAGATAGATGGGTGGTTCTATGAAATGGCGCCATCTGAGGAGCAGATGCTCCTGCCGTGCCATCGTCGACTGGCGGCCGATGCGGAACCGGTGCGAGGTAGTTTGCTACGGGGTCTCGTTGCGCGAGGCCTGGTTAGGCACGCGGGGCAGTGCCGTTGGGTGCGTTACGAGCTTGTTCAGGAGAGCTGAGAGCTTCATGTTGCTGTCCTGGGGGCTGTCACGTGAACCAATGATGTTGAGGCCCCAGCCCACGATGGTGGGCTGGGGCCTCAACGTGTTGAACCTGGTCTGGGGAGGAGGCTGGCAGTGCTTGAGAGATGTCGCGTGGTTCGCTGTCCGTAGCAGGGAGGCTACATCGGTGGATCATCACTATCGGGTCACTGCTTATAAAGGGTGACAGGCGTTTCTGTAGCGTTCTATTCCTCCTGGCTCCAGACTCGTTTCACTACCCATGTATCTCCTTCATATGCGAGGAGCATGACAGCTTCATAGTGACGGTCAGTATCTGCGCTTTCTTTGGATAGTCCGATTGTTGAATACTGGGGATTGTCAGTATTATTGTCTCTTCGGACCGCGGTTCCCGGCGTTTCAGAATAATCGAACTTAATGCATGTACCACTTGTGTCGTCACTCCTGTCAGTGCATTCCCAGACTTGCTTTGTCATGAGGTACTTCATCGAAATTGGCCGGGTGACGATGCGGTCCGTGTGCAAGGTGTGTACGTCGGTATCAAATTCCGTACAGAATTCTCCCTCGTCACAAATCATCATGTAATCCTCGGTATCGCCCATATTGATTGAATATGCCCTTAATTCAAGGTAATACTGAGCGGTGGCCTGAGCACCAATTTGGCCGCCCGCGTAGAGGTTTGGCGGGGGCGTGGGTTTC
>OLTD01000818.1_pt1 | contig 8814 bp, 10 predicted proteins | sample 1643231 | NCBI WGS metagenome assembly OLTD01 (sample SAMEA3136647, study PRJEB25190) | human gut metagenome | biome: human gut; feature: human-associated habitat; material: faeces | place: Austria | collected 2013
AATAAGTTAGTAACAACGAAAGATAGCATCTGACGATGCTCCTTTCTAACCATTAATCAATATGAGTAACCTTATCATAGTAAATAGATTTGGAAAAGTTCTGATATGGGTATGGAACAGATGTATAAAGAAAACTGCCATTCCTTATGAAGAACTTGATTTCCATTACCCCGATTGGGCTTTCATTATTACAGGTTGTATCTTTTTCGGGGTTGTGGTAGGTGTTACCCTGCTTTATTTTGCTTTTATAAAACAATAGACTATTTCCAATGAAAGCCCGACTTAAATACCCGATATTCAGCTTTGCCCCCAAAGGCAACATGATATACGTGTTTCGCAAGGAAGAACTGTACACAACGACCAATACCGAGTTGTTGAAGAAGCGGAAGAACTACATTGTAGTGGATGCAACCGGGACGAAATATGTTGAAAAGGGGGCGCACAAAGTGAAGTGGCAAGGGATATTCGGATATTGTATCAGGATGCAGGGACGTGTGATTTCCATTGAATACGAGTACGGGGACAACCCCGAACCGTTCCCACTACGAAAACTGCAAGAACTGGTAGCGGAACGATACCCCAAGACACGGTGGTTCAAGGAAGAATGCTGGAACAGCGCAGACGAGTTCCGGCAAGCGATTTTCGCCTGCAAGACCTTTGAGGAAGTGGCGGACATACTGATGCCCGAACGAAAAACGAGCGTTTGGCAGCGCATTGAAGAATATTTCCTGCGGGCAGGTTTTCTTATGCTTGCCGCCATGTTCCTTTATCACGTGGTTTGGCGGCTAATCCAAAAGTTTTGGCTATGGGCTACCGGGTAACGTACAGAAAACAAATCAATTTATTCAGATATGGAACAACGGATTACATCATTATTGCTTCCTGCTCCCGAAGCGGAGTTGGAAGCGTCCTGTAAGGAACTGGACGAAAAGGTAACATGGCTGCTGCACAACAGCCGGAAAATGGACAACTACTTGGAACTTGAACCGTTCAGCAAGGACGGGCGGCTGTGCGCCCACGTGTGCGACACGCTCAAAAGCCTGCCGGAAACGCCGACACTGGCGACATACAAGGACTACAAGGCAATCATTATCCTGCTGGGTATGTCCACCACCCATTACGCCATACTGGACGAACTGGCGGAACAGCACCGCAAGCGGGACGAGATACCCGAACTGACCGCCTACTGCGATGCGCTCCACTGGATGCGACCGGGACGGCAGTATCTCTGCAACGTGTACAACACGGTATGCCACGCTTTCCACCTGCTACGGAGAAACCCGGTAAGGGACAACCGCCTGCTGGTGACGGAAAAGGAACTGCGCCACGCCGAACGGATGCTGCCGGAGCTGGGCAGGCAGACATTCACCGAAATGGTGCGTCTGAAAGGCTACATGGTCTATGATGCCGAGCAACTGGCGGACAAATGCGGCATGGAATACGGCTCGTTCCGACGGAAGGTAAAGAAAATGACCGGGTACACGGCTAAGGAATGGGTGATAAAGGAGCGTGCAAAGGACGTGGAACACTACCTGAAGAACACCAACCTCACGCTTACGGAAGTGGCGTTCACCACCGGGTTCGCATCGACATCGAACCTGAACGACTTCTGCAAGGCTTACTTGCTGGACACACCGGGCGAGATACGCAGAAAAGCGCAGGAAACAAGAAAATGCACAGTTACAAGAACGTAATGTGAAAAATCAAGAATAAAACAGATTTTTTATGCCCGTAACTTTGCGCCTATAACCAAGGAACAAGATTATGGACATAGAGAAACACTTCAATACATTGTTGCAGGAGACGGAGCGGCGCATGGCTGCCGCTGCCGCCGGCATGGAGGGAAAGGAAACGGTCGCCACCTGCCGGGAGATGGTTTCGTACCTGAAAGCCAAGAACCGTGAGCTGAAAGCGTATGCGCTCGCCCATCCGTTCAGCGGGAACGAGGAGGAAATCCGTTACTTCAAATACTACAAGCCCGCCCTGACGGGCAGGCTGCTGTACTATTACCGGGTATATCAGATAGAGAGCGGCTGTCCCGGCTGCCTGCGGGTAGCCGAAACGTACTACCGCAGGGCGATGGAACGAGCCGAGCGGATGATGGAACGCTACCTGCCCTTCTACCAGTATTACCACAGCGGGGCGACATACCGGGACGATTACTATTTCCTGCGGGCGAAGGGCGAACTCAGCCCCGAAAGCGGCAGCTTCGTGCTGGACGAGGAAGCGGAGTTCTCCACGGGCTACGACATACTGGCGGCACGCCTGATCTCGGTGGAGATGCTGCTGGTCTATCTGAGCCGCCGGATAGAGCGTGCGGCACGAGGGGACGGTACGGATGCCGTGCCGGGGAAGGAACACCGCTGGACGGATACGAAAATCGCCGCCATACAGCTTGTTTACGGCATCCATGCCGCCGGGAGCGTGGACAACGGCAACGCCGAGATCGGCGAGCTGGCTGCGCTGTTCGAGAAGACCTTTCATGTGGATCTGGGCAACGTGTACCATGCTTTCGGCAGGCTGCGGGGACAGCAGAACCCGACGGCGTTCTTGGACGAGATGAAGGAGAAGCTGCTGAAGAAGATGCGGGACATGGACAGCAGGTGATCGGCAAGTCGGCAGCAAGTTGGCAACGGGGCGGCAGAGGCGGCAGGAGATGAAAAAAGAGCGTCCGGAGGTCAGAAAAGAGCCTTTCGGACGCTCTTTTTTGCTTCGATGTCAGTTCCTTTCCGCCTTGTTTTTATGTTATTCCTACTCTTTCCTTGCCTTTTTCAGCCTTTTTGTTGCCCGGAAAGGCGGACGGAAGGGCGGCGAGGGTGAAAAAGAGGATGAAATAATACGCATCAGAAAAAAAATCTTTGCCAAGGTGCCGGTATGGTGGCAGGAAAAAACGGCGAATCGGGCGACATTTGCGGCAGAAACCTAAAAAAGAGTACGACAATGGAAATAATGACCATCGAGAGCAACGCCTACCGCCTGCTCGTGGAGAAGATCGAGAAGATAACCGCCTACGTGGAGGAATCCCGGAACCGGGAGGAAACGGAGCGCAAACGGAAAGAAGAAGCGGAAAGCCCTGCTGCCAAGGGACGGAAAGCCGACCCGAAGTGGATGACGCACAAGGAGGTGTGTGAAATGCTGGACATCAGCCACCGCACCCTGCAACGCTACCGGCAGAAGCATATCATTCCCTATTCCATGATCGGGCGGCAGATACGCTATCCCCGGCAGGCGGTCGAGAGCCTGCGTGAGCGGTGGATGGTGGAGACACCCGCCGCCAAGATCGACCGGATGATAGCGGAACATCCCCTGCATAACCGAAAAAACGGCAGCTATGGTAAAAAAGGAAGAGATACTGACAAGAACCAGTAACGGGCTGGACGTGTTCCGCCACTACCTGCCCGTGAAGTGGCGGGTGGGCAGGAACTTCCTGAACCCGCTGTACGCCGACAGCAAGGCTTCGTGCAACGTGTATTACGACCGCCGGAGCGGTACGTACCGGATGAAGGACTTCGGCAACGGGGACTATTCGGGCGACTGTTTCTTCCTCGTGGCGAAGCTGAAAGGGCTGGACTGCCGGAACGCCGCCGACTTCGTGGAGGTGCTGCACACCATCGACCGGGAGCTGTGCCTCGGTCTGGAGGATGACAGCCCGGAAGATACTGCCGTTCCGGACGGCGGCTGCCGTACCCTGCGGCTCGTGCCGGGCGCAAGGGAGAATGGGACAAGGGAGAACCGGAGCAGTGAAGGAATATCCGTCAGGGCAAACGGGAACGGCACGGGAAAGCCGGACGGGTACACGGAAGAGGCGGCTGCGCCCTTTGACCGTCCCGAATCGAAGCCCTACCGGACGACGGAAAAGCCGTTTACGGATGCGGAGCTTACCTACTGGGGCGCATCGGGCATCACGGAGGAGCTGTTGCACCGTTACGGGGCGGTATCGCTCGCCGAGTACCGGGGCGAGACGAGGGAGGGCAAGGCGTTCGGCTTCACTTCCACCCCGGCGGAACCGATGTTCGGCTACAAGGGGAAATGGGGCGTGAAGGTCTATCGCCCGATGTCGGAGGTGCGCTTCGTCTATGGCGGACACACGGGCGACAACTACTGTTTCGGGCTGGAGCAACTGCCCTCGAAGGGCGACCTGCTCTTCCTCACGGGCGGCGAGAAGGACGTGCTGACGCTGGCGGCGCACGGCTTCCATGCCATCTGCTTCAACTCGGAGACCTCGGTCATCCCGGCGAAGACCGTGCGCAAGCTGGTCTATCGCTTCAAGCACATCGTGCTGCTGTACGACACGGACAAGACGGGGCTGGAGTGCTCGGAGAAGCACCGTGCACAACTGTCGGAGTACGGGGTGAAACGGCTGGTGCTGCCGCTGCCGGGGACGAAGGCGGAGAAGGACGTGACGGACTACTTCAAAGCCGGGCACACGAGGGAAGAGCTGATGGGGCTGTTCCTGAAACTGCTCGACACGCTGTACGGGGAGACGATGGCGGTGCTGAAATCGTGCGAGATCGACTACGACCACCCGCCCGAACAGGCTGTCGCCATCGTTACCGCCGGGGATGTGCCGTTAGGCTCGGAGGAGAACATCCTCTGCATCACGGGCGGCGAAGGGACGGGCAAGAGCAACTACACCGCCGCACTGGTCGCCGGGGCAATCATGGAGAGGGAGACGGACGCCGACCTCTTGGGGGTGCGGGTGGAGCCGAACCGCAAGGGGCGTGCGGTACTGCTGTACGACACGGAACAGAGCGAGCAACAGCTCTACAAGAACACGGGGCGGCTGCTGCGCCGTGCCGGGCGTGAGCGGATGCCGGAGTACCTGCACGTATATTGCCTGACGGGAATGTCGAGAAGCGAGCGGCTGACCGCCATCGTGCAGAGCATGGACAAGTACCACTACCTGCACGGGGGCATCCATCTGGTCGTCATCGACGGGGTGGCTGACCTGATCCGCTGCGCCAACGACGAGGCGGAGAGCGTGGCGCTGATTGACGAGATCTACCGGCTGGCGGGAATCTACCGCACGTGCATAGCCGCCGTGGTGCATTTCGTACCGAACGGTCTGAAACTGAGGGGACACCTCGGCAGCGAGCTGCAACGCAAGTCCGCCGCCATCCTCTCCATCGAGAAGGACGAGAACCCGGAGGTGTCGGTGGTGAAGGCGTTGAAGGTCAGGGACGGCAGCCCGCTGGACATCCCCCTGATGCAGTTCAGATGGGACAAGCAAGCCGGGATGCCCGTCTATGTGGGCGAGAAGCCGAGGGCGGAGAAAGAGAAGCGCAAGGAGAAGGAGCTGGCGGAGATGGCACGGGAGGCGTTCGCCCGGCAGGAGAAGTACGGCTACATCGAACTGTGCGAGCTGATACAGGAGATGCTGGAAGTGAAGGAACGGACGGCGAAAGGCTACATCCGCTATATGCGGGAAAAGGAAATCATCGAAAAGGAGGGCGACTGCTATGTACACGGACAGGGAAGAGTTTGAGGGCTGGATGGAGCGCATCATGGAACGCTTCGACCGGACGGAGAAATTGCTGGAAAGGGTGCTGAAGAAGAACAACACGCTCGACGGCGAGGAGGTACTGGACAACCAAGACCTGTGCCTGCTGCTGAAGGTGGGCATCCGCACGCTGCAACGCTACCGTGCCATCGGGGTGCTGCCGTACTTCACCATCAGCGGCAAGGTGTTCTACCGCACGAAGGACGTGCACGAGTTCATCCGCACCCGCTTCGCCGAAGTGGAGGAACGGGCTGCGAAACGCAAGGAGAAAGAAGCCCGGAAAGCGGAAAGACGCAGGAAAAGGGGGCTGTTCCCGTGAGAATGACATTTTTCTGACGGTGCTTTAGGTGGATGAAGCCCAGCCGGATCGTGAGATTAGGCGGGGCTATTGTTTTGTTATTCGGGAAGTTTCCGTATCTTTGTTCGCACGAAGATAGGATGCGGCTCGGCATTGTCAAATTAGAAAACCTTGTTTTCATTTGCCGTTGCTCTCGCCTTTCGCTATCTTTGCGATGCAAAAGCAGAGGACGGTGCTTTCGGGCACGGTCTCTGTCGTGACATAGAAGATTCATACCCGGCTTGGAAGCAGGCGGGGTTGATATACATATTGTACGTTCGCTGAACGTCTTGAAGTAAAAAACTGGTAATTTTTGATAAGCAAGACGAATGGCGCAATGTTCATGCTGTATGCTTATACGGCGTGGGCTTGCCTATTCTGCTTATCGGGTATACCAGTGCCTTTACTTCGGAATAGCGTGAGTTCACGCTGTTCTTTTGGGTGCAAGGCGGACATAATCCTTAAAAACTCATTGACATGAAACAGATTACCTTGCACGTGTACCAGTCCATTGACGGTTGTCCGGTCGGAGCGGACAAGCATTTCGATGCGGCGGCGGATGCCTCCTGCTGCGTGCTGATCGATGAAGAAACCTATCTGCGCATTTACCTGAACCATCTGGGCTGGCCGCTCACGGCAAAAGAGACTTTGGTCGTGACGGGCGGCTGTATCGACCTGACGGAGAAGGAACGGGTACGGTTTGTTACAGGGGATGCGGCAGCGGAACTGCGGAGAATAAAAGCGGACGGTGAAGGTACGGTAACGGCTTACGGAGCGGAAACCGGGGCTTTGCTCTTGGATAACGGGCTGGCGGACGAAATCGTGGTGACAACCGTGCCGGTGCTGGTCGGCGGCGGTGAGAAGGCACTGGAGTGTGGGCTGAATGACGGCAGGACGTGGATCGTGCGGTCGAGCAAGGTATTGGAGGACGGGAAAATCCGGACGGTGTACGGAAGGGTATGCCCATGAAATGCAAAAAGCCGCTGAAAAAGCGGCTCAGGTCATTCAGGAAAGGGCGACGGGTTATAAAAAAAACGACCCGCCGATTTGAGCATTTTCACTGTTGTTCAACAACTCGTGTCAAGAGGCTTGGCAGGTTCTGTTGGTGCAAAGATAACGAAAATATCCTGAATGGCAAAGAAATATTAAATTTAGGCAACGGTATTGCCTATTTCCAAATATCCTCGCTTTCCCAACCGGACGGAAAGCCCATCGCTGCCGTATCTATATTGGGATAGGCTGCCAACAGGGTTTTCAGCTTGTCCTTGAAGTTGTTATCAGGTGATACGGTATAAAGGAAATAACGTATCATGCAGATACGGTAATACATCCTGCGCTTGTCTGTCCGGGAAGAGTCAATCCAACCGTATTTCATGTGCTTGGGTTCTGTCGGGCTGATGGGTAATTCACGGTTCCACATCCGGGCATGGTGGCAGCATAAATTCCGCAATCCACCCAGCACGATAAGCCATGACACAAAGGCAGGAGCCTGCAAACCAAAATGCTGGGCTATTTTCTTTTTTAGCCCATTATCTTTCAGGTTCATAAAAATATGAGCCAAACTGCCGAAAGGAATGATTTCAGCGATCATCCATGCGGGCGGGTAAGCCTCCAGATACGTTTCGTTGAAATGAGTGATAAAATCCTCTTTGGAGTTTTGTATCTCTTTGTCGATTACGGCTAAAGTCGCTTGGTATTTATCTTCATTGCTGAAAAAAGACTTGTCAGTCAGCCAAAACAGATTGCCGAAATTCAAACTGGCATAATTTGTGATACAACTGCGAATAGCCACTTCTATCTTCTCTATCTCGTTAAACAACAGCAATCTTAATTTGCGGTCGAAACGATACATATCCATTACTTTTTTAAAAGTTGCATCCGGTTTGTAACGGTGTTGTTCCTTGGGAAATTCCAATAAAGGATAAAAATAAGCACTTAAACGAAAGTAACCGATATTGGTCAGGTAACTGACGGCTTTCGTTTCATCCGAGATAGATAATCCTCTGTCTTTTAGTAGGGTTATATGTTGTTGGGGAGTAAAGCAGGTTTTGCTAAAATGTACTTTCATAAGGTATATAAAAAAAACGACCCGCCGATTTGAGCATTGTTAAGAGGCTTGGCAGGTTCTACTGGTTGCAAATATAGAACTTATCTCTTAAACTACAAAACATATCCGGAAATAATTTTGTGATAAGTGCGACATTGCCGCACTTATTTATCTGTATTGCCGGGATTACGGGTACAAGACCTTGAAATCCCGTGGGCTGCCGCCGTCTGTCAAGCCGTCCTGCCGGAGCCGCCGGAGGGTCTCGGCTGCCGATCCGCTGCCGAAGTTGCGGATACAGTACAGGCGGGAGAAGCGGAAGCGGCGGAGGTGGACGAGCAGGTGCTCCACGGTGAAGACGCCCAGCTCCCGGCACGCCCGGACGATGCGCTGCGACAAGCCGAAGGCGTCGAGCGGGGTGTCGAGCAGGCAGCGGAGCCTGCCCGGTCTGCCGGGCTTGCCCCGCTGCTGTGCCACGTCCTCGTAGATGGTGGCGACCCGGTTGCGGCTGAACAGGGTGGCAAGGGATGCGCCGTCGATCATCAGGATGCCGTCGAAACGGGCATAGGCGATGTGGTTGCCGTTCATCCAGAGGGTGATGCGCAGCTCGTCCGTGCCGCAGAGCCGGGCGGCTTCCGCCACGGTGATCCAACCGATGCCGTTCATCGCCTGCGCTCCTTTCCTTTGGACTTGTCCGTGCGAGGCGGGAACCCGTACACGGTGCGGAAGTCCTTGTCGAAGGTGAGGTACGCATCGAAGGGCTTGCCCTCCCTGCTCCTGAAGCCTTTGATAAGGGATGTTTTGCCTTTGGTTACAAGGTCGGCAATCTGGCTGTCGGTGAGCTGCTTCTCCCCCTTGCCACGGAAGACGGTAAGCCCACAATCGACGTTGCTGCACTTGGCGACCTTCGGGTAAAGGAGGATGCGACCGGAA
>OLTD01000834.1_pt1 | contig 8583 bp, 4 predicted proteins | sample 1643231 | NCBI WGS metagenome assembly OLTD01 (sample SAMEA3136647, study PRJEB25190) | human gut metagenome | biome: human gut; feature: human-associated habitat; material: faeces | place: Austria | collected 2013
GTCATTCAAAAGGCAAGGCATGACCAGAAGGTCTATGCCTTGCCTTTTTCATGCCTAGTCGTTGGGGACGTTCTTGTTTGACTAGTCGTTTAAGAACGTCCCCAACGACTACCAATTGTTTTCAGTTCGTAAACTTGCATATATGCATTTATATATGCATTTGCTGGAGGTAGCGCTGAGCGGTATCCTGTTAAGTCGTCAGCATACGATTCAACAGGGAAGGCAGATTATGCATTCTCCCCAACAGTGCGATGCGCAGACCCAGCCGGTATGCAGCCGTCGCATCTTTTTGGGTAGCGCTCTCGCTGCGAGCGCTTCCGTCGTCGCCGGCGCGCTCGCCGGCTGTCAGCGCCCGTCCACGCTCAAGGTGGTTCAGCCCACGACGGGCGGCGGTCGCGACGACCTGTCCGATTCCGTGATCGGCAAGGATAAGATCCGCATCGGCATGGAGGCGGCCTACGCCCCGTACAACTGGCAGGTTTCCGAAGCCAGCGAGTACACCATCCCCATCGACAACGTACAGGGCGCCTATGCCGATGGCTACGACGTGCAGATCGCCAAGATCGTCTGCAAGGCCCTCGGTGGCGAGCCCGTTGCCGTCAAGCAGAGCTTCTCGGGCCTCATCGATTCGCTCAACAACGGCCAGATCGACCTCATCATCGCCGGCATGAGCGCCACGCCCGAGCGCGAGGAGTCGGTCGGCTTTTCCGACCCGTACTTCATTGGCTACTTTGGCCTATTCGTAAAAGAGGGCTCGCCCTACCAAAACGCCACCAAGCTTAGCGACTTTAGCGGTGCCACGGTGCCAAAAGGATACCATGCTCGACACCGTCATCGACGAGATCCCGGGCGTTGTGCACAAAAACCCGGTCGACTCCGTCCCCACGGTGTTCTCGAACCTGCTGCAGGGCACCTGCGACGCCGTGACCTACAACACCGAGAACGAGAAGGGCTATATGGCTCAAAACCCGGGCATCGTTCCCATTCATTTTGCCGAAGGCGAGGGCTTTAAGCAGGAGGTCGCGGCAAACGTCGGCTGCCGCAAGGGCTCGGACAAACTGCTTAAGCTCATCGACAAGACACTCAAGGGCATTAGCCAAGAGGAGCGCGACCAAATGTGGGACGCGTGCCTCGACCGTCAGCCGGCATAGGGAGGCAGCATGAAAACCGTCAATCGCCTGGCCTCCTTTATTAAGGCCGACCACCGTTATGTATACCTGGGCACGAGCGTTATCGCGGCGCTCGGCCTGGCGTTTAGCCAGCGCAACCCCACGCCGCTGAGCTTCTTGGCCCCCACCGGTATCTTCCAGGATTGCCTTTGGGCGATTCTTTGGGCCTGGATTGTCGTGTCGGCGGCGGCGCTGGTCACCAAGCTTATGCACTGGAGCGACTATCGCGTAAAGTCGCCGTTCGCCTCCGAGCGTTTCCGCCGCGGCGCGCGCCTGGGTAGCTATGTTGTGGTCGCCATCGCAGCGATCTTTTTCGTGGACCGCTGCATCATGTCGTTTATCGACCTGGTGCAGGTGAGCATTGTCTCGGATTCCAACCCCAGCGACTTTTTGTCGAGCCTGGTCTACATGACCTACAAGAGCGGCGACTTCTTCATCCGCGGCATCGAGATCACCGTCGCGCTTGCCACCTTCGGCACCGTCATCGCATTCTTCCTGGCGCTGCTCTTTGTGTTCCTGCGTATTCAGACCTTCGACCGCGTGGACAACGACCTGGTGCGCTTCTTTAAGAGTATCGGCCGCGGCTTTGCGACCATCTATTCCACCATCGTGCGCGGTACGCCCATGATGGTCCAGGGCCTACTCATCTATTACGCGGGCTTCACCGTTTTGCGCGGCATGGGCTTCGAGACCGCCCAGGCCAACCAGATCTGGAGCACCTTCACCGCCGGCCTCGTCACCATCTCGCTCAACTCCACCGCCTACATGATGGAGGTCCTGCGCGGCGGCATCGAGTCCATCGATCCCGGCCAGGCCGAGGCGGCGCGCTCGCTGGGTCTGTCGCAGTGGCAGGCCATGCGCAAGGTCGTGTTCCCCCAGGGTATTAAAAACGCGATTCCGGCGCTCACCAACGAGCTCATCATCAACATCAAGGATTCGTCGGTGCTCTCGGTCATCGGCGTGTTCGACCTCATGTACGCCACCACCACCGTTGCCGGCGTGTACTACCGCCAGATGGAGGTCTACTGCGTGGCGCTCGTGGTCTACCTGATCCTGACGCTCGTGGCGAGCCGCCTGCTCGAGGCCTTTGGCAAAAAGCTCGGCGCCGAGGCCCCGGCAACGCTGCCCAGCTCTAACTAGGCTTAAGACGAGGAGAATCATCATGGCAGATACCGCCATTACCGGCACCGCGGCCGCCGCACAGATCAATGAGCCGCTCATCCGCGTCGAGGGCCTGCGCAAGAGCTTCGGCTCGCTCGAGGTGCTCAAGGGCATCGACCTGTCCGTTAACCCCGGCGAGGTCGTCACCATTATCGGCGCCTCGGGCTCGGGCAAGTCGACTTTCCTGCGCTGCCTCAACCTGCTCGAGACCCCGGACGCGGGCCACATCTGGTTCCACGGCCAGGACCTTACGGCCGAACGCTGCAACATCAACAGGCTGCGCGAGGACATCGGCATGGTGTTCCAGGGCTTTAACCTGTTCAACAACATGGACGTGCTCGACAACTGCACGCTTGCGCCCGTCATGCTCAAAAAGATGAGCAAGGCCGAGGCTGAAAAAATTGCGATGGAGCATCTGACGAGCGTGGGACTCGAAAAGTTCGCACACGCCGCCGTGGGTCGCCTGTCCGGCGGCCAAAAGCAGCGCGTGGCCATCGCCCGCGCCTTGTGCATGAACCCGCAAATCATGCTGTTCGACGAGCCGACCTCTGCGCTCGACCCCGAGATCGTGGGCGAGGTGCTCGAGGTCATGCGCAAGCTCGCCGCCGACGGCATGACCATGGTCGTCGTCACGCACGAGATGGCTTTTGCCCGCACGGTGTCCGACCGCGTGGTCTTTATGGACAAGGGCGTGGTGCTCGAGGACGCCGCGCCGGCTGAGCTCTTCGGCAATCCCAAGCACCAGCGCACCCGCGAGTTCCTCTCGCGTTATCTCAACGACAAATAATGCAAGCGAACGTGGCAAAGGGACCGCCTCTTTGCCACGTTATTTTTGGAGGAAGGCATGGCCGAGGTTTGGCGCTTCTTTGCGCACGAGGATGATTTTGCCGATATCGACGAGGTCGGCGCGTGCGAGCGCCTGGGCCGCGTGCTGTCGTTTCCGACGATTTCGAGCATGGATGCCCAGACGGTGGACTGGCAGGCGTTTGACGACCTGCGCGCCTATATGCAGCAGGGCTGGCCGCGCGTGTTTGCGACGGGCGAGGTCGAGCTCATCGACCATTCGCTGCTCGTGACGCTTGCCGGCACCGACCCCGCCCTCAAGCCGGTCATGCTCATGGGCCACATGGACGTGGTTCCCGTGGTGCCGGGCACCGAGACGGACTGGACGCACGATCCCTTTAGCGGGCACGTGGACGACACCTATATTTGGGGTCGCGGCGCCATCGATATGAAAGACCAGGTTGCGGGCATCTTGGAGGCCGTTGAGTATGCGCTGGCGCACGGCTGGCAACACGAACGAACGCTGCTGCTGGCCTTTGGCCAGGATGAGGAGACCACGCAGTACGGCGCGGGTGCCATTGGTCGCGCGCTCGAGGAGCGTGGCGTTGAGCTTGAGTACCTGATCGACGAGGGCGACTATCGTATCGTTGCGGCTGCCGAGTACAGCGCAGGTGAGGGTTGGCTTATGCATGCCGATCTTGCCGAGAAGGGCTATGCCGATATCGTGCTCAGGACGAAGAGCGAAGGCGGGCATTCTTCCAACCCTTACGGCGGCACGTCGCTCGAAGTGCTCAGCCGCGCTATTGCCGCGATTTGCGATATCGAGTGGCCGGCGCGTGTGACCGACCTGCTTGCCGCGCAGCTCGTCGAGCTGGGGCTTTATACCGCAGACGAGATTGCTGCCAGCAAGGATGCCATCGTGCGCGACTGCCTCGCCAGCAAAAAGCTGTACCCGCTTGTAACCACCACCTGCGCACCCACGCAAATCGAAGGCGGCAGTACCGGTGCCAACGTAATGCCGCAGGATATGTGGGCCAATATCAACTTCCGCATGCTCGAGGGCACGAGCGTGGCCGATGTCGTGGCCTGCTGCCGCGAGGCCGTTGCCACCGCTGGGCTCGCTGGCCGAGTCGAGGTCGAGCTGGGCCCCGGCAGCTCCGAGCCCTCGCCGTCCCCGCGCGTGGGCGGTCCGGGGCTCGAGGCCGTTCGCGCCATCGCCGCCCGCTATTTCCGTGATCCCAAGAGGACGGAGGAAAACGGATCGTCTGCGGTGGGCCAAGAGCCGATCAGCATCGTGCCCTCGACCGTGATTGGCGCAACCGATGCCGCCAACTACCAGCGCATTTGCCGCGAGTGCATCCGCTTCTCCGCCTTTGTGGTCGACGATGACGAATGCGACCGCGGTGTCCACGGCACCAACGAGCGCATCACCCGTCGCGCCTACCTCCAAGGCACCCGCTTCCTCATCGCCCTGCTCCGCACGCTCTAGAATGTGACAAAGGGACTGAGCCGATTTCATCGGTAATGAGACAAAAACTGTAATAGAAAAAGGCTAAGATATCTTAAGAGACATATGCTGGGGTTGGTATTCCTTGAACGACCGCGGGCATGTGCCAGACCGCCTCGGCCCCCGGGGGGCGCCCGGGCAGGTCGCCGTGTGGCTGGGGAGGAAATTATGCAGGAGCTCAGAGAGATGACGTCTCGACTCGTGAATATTGCTACCGGGGGGGGGTGTCTAAGCAGGGAACTTCCTGGTGAACACCGGCCGCGCGAGCGGTGGTCCGTCATGTCTTGTGGCCGTCGTCGCGGGCTGCGCTCGGTCTCGCCATATGCGATTGTTCTGGCCCTCGCCATCGCGCTGACGGCGAGTTTCTTCCTGCCGCTTCGTGCCGAGGCGGCAATTTCGGACCACACGGTTCCGACGATTTCGCCTTCGGGGACAACAATCAACCTGTTTGATTACTGGGTGAATCCCGATAACCATCTGTCGGTTTCCGGCAACGGCGGCATCAACAAGAACCACCGCTTCCAGTTCAAGGATCAAGAAGCCAGCGAGGAACTTAACCAGTATACGGGTGGCTCCCGGGTCCGCACCGGCATCGTGAACAATGTTCTTGCCGGTGGTTACCCGAAACTCATCGACCGCTGGGGGGGAGAATCCCTCGGCTACCTGTTTGATTCCTCCGTCCAGACGGGCAAGATATCCCATATGGGTGTGACGGGTCTGTTGCAGGCCAAGGGTGGCTACTACGAGTATGACAGCTCGCGGAACTACGCGGCGTACAACGCCAATAAGAATGCATTTGATGTCTACAATGCTGCCGGCGTTATGCAAGCGGGGGCTGAGCCTCATTCAGTAGGCCAGTTCTTCCCCTTCGATGCGGCCGATGAGGTATTCAAGGAAAAGGACGGCAAACTCGTCCCGAACGGCATTACGTCGCAGAACAACGGACCCCTCAACCATTATTTCGGCCTCTCCATGTCGTCGCGCTTCGTGCAGCCGAAGGATGGCAAAACGAACGCTGACAAGCCCATGACCTTTGAGTTCGCCGGAGACGACGACGTCTGGGTGTTCATTGACGATGTCCTCGTGGGCGACATTGGCGGTATCCACGCCAGTGCTGATCTGACCATTAACTTCCAAACGGGCGACATCAGCGTTAACAATTCCGCAAATGGCACGCTGAAAAGCAAGTTCAAGGATGCGGGGCGGGATATTTCGGGCTTCAACGGCAACACCTTCGCTGACGGCACCAACCACACGCTCAAGTTCTTCTACTTGGAGCGTGGCGCCACCGACTCCAACATGAGGCTCAAGTTCAACCTCGTGACGGTTCCCGAGTCCGACATTATCAAGTTCGACCAGGATGGCGGTCTGGTGGAGGGTGCTCAGTTCGCGCTGTACAAGACAGACGAGTGGTTCGCTGACACGACCACTAACCCAGAAAACCTACTTGGCTCCGGCACCACGAACGCGAATGGACAACTGACGCTCACGAATGACGTGGACAACGGCGTTATCAACTTCGATGACCTTTATAAAGAGCATGGTTACCAGTACTACCTCCTGAAGGAAACAAAGGCGCCTAACGGTTACCGCTCGAGTCTCACGGCGACGCATGGCAGCATGCAGCTCGAGTACGTGTCCGCGAGCGACGACAAGGACGCCGCGGGCGGCGTCATCATTAACCGCGGCGGTATGGACGCGGACAGCGCCGTGTGGCAGACGGGTGCGTTCGCCGGCGCGAAGGAGACCATCACCGCGCCGTCGATCGTGTACAAGGCGAACGATGACCAGACGAAGTCCAACAAGACCGTCAGCCTGGACTCCGGCATACTGTTCGCTGTGGTGCTCAAGCGCGATAAAAGCGCAAACACAGATATCAACGATCCGAACAGTTGGTACGCCGTGTCGGGCGACCCATCGACGGGAGCGGGATACACCCTCGCCAAGAAGCCGAGCATGGCCGGCGCTATCGAGGCGGCGAAGAAGGACCTGCACGCCTTCACGCTCAACACGAGCGGCCAGTACCAGGTAGAGATTCCGTATCTGCCCGGTGACATCTCCAAGTACTACTACCTGCTGAGCGGTAATGACCGCAAGAATGCCGAGTACACGGTGGCCATCTACCACACAATGGCGAGCTCGATCGGCGACGCGACGCCCGAGAACACCGTCCACGTGTACAGCGACGACATCGCAGACGGCACGAACTTCAAGCGACAGTTCGCCACGCGCTTGCTCGTCACGAACATCCAGAATCGCCTGTTCGTGCAGAAGACCGATACCGAGGGTAAGCCCGTTGACGGGGCGAAGTTCGGCCTTTACAAGTCCACCCAGGTGACTACGGATGCGAACGGCAAGGCCGTGCTCGATGGCGACCAGGCCCCCTACGACACCCTGACGACGAGGTCGGTCGCCAACCCGGTCAAGCTCGAAGGGGCGGGCGTATTCCCGTCTACGAGCGACAGTAGCGAGCCGCTCGTGAAGGGTACCTACTTCCTGAAGGAGGTCTCGGCGCCCAAGGGCTTCCTGCTTAACGACACGCTCACCAAGGTGATTGTGGACGATTACGGCGTCCATGCCGATGCTGGTACGGCCGATGACGGCGTCTCGACGTTCGTGGGGCCGGGCACGCTTATGAAGAGTCTGGGCCAGTTTGGCGCAGAGGCCGACATCGACAACACACTCACGTGGATCAAGGGTATGCGGCAGACATCGGATGGCGTGACCGATGGCGGTAATCTTTCGTGGAGCGATGTCGATTCCGCCGGTGCCGGCGACACGGTACACCTCAAGTACGGCGCCAACGGACGTATCTACCAGTATGGGCCCACCAAGGCGGGCGAACCCTACCGCCTGGAGACCGAGACGGGCTGGATACGTATGGGCATCACGCAGGATGAACCTGGTGTCACTAATGCGAAGGGCACCCGCGCCGATCTGGGCGACATGAACCTGAATGCCCTGTTCACGGGCGCCACCTGCGTGCGCGTGGCGAACGAACGCGAGGCGAGCCTCGAGGTGACGAAGAAAGTTGACGTGCCCGATGGCCTGACGGGCAATAAGGACGCGGGGTTCACCTTCAAGTTCACCGTGCCTGATGGGAAGACGTATAAGGCTGCAGTCTTCGAGAAGGCGGGCGCGGCCGATGAGAAGCAGGTCGGCGATATGTTCGACCTGACGAACGGCCGCGAGCAGACCATCACGGCCGGCCAGACGATCCGCGTGTACGGTCTCGACGAGCACGACGCCTACACGGTGCAGGAGCTGACCGGTACGGATAAGATGCCGGCCGGCTACACGCTGACCAAGCGCGAGCAGGGCGGCAACGCCCTGAGTGGCGAGGGCGACAGCATCTCCGGCACGATCGCAAAGCAGAACGCCGACGGCACACTGGCCGACGCCAACAAGCTGGTATTCACGAACACCTACAGCGTAAAGTCGCCGGTGACGCTCACCAATGCGTTCTGGGCGCAGAAGGTGCTCCAGGGCCGTGACTGGAAAGATGGCGATAGCTTCAAGATTTACCTGCGCGCGGACAAGGGCACGCCGATGCCCGACGGTGCCGAGAATGCACCCGTGAGTGGTATGAAGCAGGTTGTGAAGACCGTTGAGAACGGGGACAAGTTCGACTTCGGCGAGATTGAGTACACCAAGCCCGGCACCTACACCTATCTCATCGCCGAGGCCACGCCGTCTCAAAACGACGCTAGCTGGCTGCCCGGGTTCGGGTATTCAAGCGCTTCCTACCGCGTCACGGTGACGGTGAGCGATAACGGCGACGGCACGCTGTCGCAGCCGGCAGTCAAGATGGAGCAGACCTACACCGACGACGGCGTGAGCCATGAGGACAACCCGATCAAGGTCGCTGACAAAATCGCCAAGATCACGAACACGTACCGACCGAAGGGGACCTCGGTAACGCTCAAGGCGACGAAGCGCTTCACGGGTGGCGAGCTCGCAGGG
>OLTD01000837.1_pt1 | contig 8566 bp, 6 predicted proteins | sample 1643231 | NCBI WGS metagenome assembly OLTD01 (sample SAMEA3136647, study PRJEB25190) | human gut metagenome | biome: human gut; feature: human-associated habitat; material: faeces | place: Austria | collected 2013
CCCGCCGCATCCTCATCGAGCTCAAACAGAACCCTGAGCAGATCTGCCTGAACGGAACACCGTCCTGGCTGAACACACCGCTTCAGATCGGAGACACCCTGACGCTCTTTCTCCCGGACGAACCCGTTTCTTCAGATATTCTTCCGGTCAATCTTCCGATTGATATAGTATATGAAGACGAAGATCTCATAATACTCAACAAAGCCCCCGGAATGCCTGTCCACCCGTCCCAGGGACACCATGCAAATACGCTGGCAAACGCCCTCGCGTACCGGTTTGCCTCGCGCGGCGAACATTTCGTGTTCCGTGCCGTGAACCGCTTAGACCGCGACACCACCGGTCTTCTGCTGATCGCCAAACATAAAATAAGCGGCGCATTTCTCTCCGCCATGACTGCAAAAAAAGAGATACGCCGCGAATATCTCGCGATTGTTGCCGGTAAACCAGAAGAATCCGGCACCATCGATCTGCCAATCGCCCGAAAAGATGGTTCCACCATCGAACGCTGCATCGATATGGATCATGGGGAACACGCCGTCACCCATTACCGGTGTCTCGATTACCGGGACGATCTCGGCTGCTCCCTCGTCCGGCTTCGCCTGGAAACGGGGCGCACCCACCAGATCCGGGTCCACATGAAAGCCATCGGGCACCCGCTTTTAGGGGATTTTCTATACAACCCGGATTACCGCTTCATCGGACGGCAGGCGCTTCACTCCTATACGGTGGCATTCCGGCATCCGATCACTGGGGAAGCAATGGAGTTTACGGCTCCGATGCCGGAGGATTTTTCCTTCTTCTATTAATACTGCTTCCGCAGTCCCTTCGGATAATGGTTTTTCAGCGTCCCGCCGCTCTTCTTGCCCCATCCGAGCGAATACCCGTCCACACTCACAAGGCACCAGCCTTTTCCGGCGTCTTCCTCAGAAAGCTGGATCGTCTCGCCGCGCAGGTATGCCGCCGTCTCCGGCGCGTCGGCAGACAGGTTCACGTTCTGTTTTACCTCCGATGGATGCAGGGCAAGTGCCAGCGCGTGAGACGGCTCAAAACGGTTTTTCTTAAATTCTCCCATCTGAAGCCCCGGGCGAAGCACCCGCAGCCCCTTAAAATCGACCATCTCCTCCGGCGTCCGGTAAAGCTGGTCGCCAAACATCGTCATCGTACTGTCCGCTGTCCATTTCTTCGGCTCAATAAATATCTCTTTGCAGAAATCCTCATAGACTGCCAGAAGCTTCTTGTCCTTCATTGAAGCCGGATATTTACGCTTCACGCTCTCCGGCTCGCCCGTTTTTCGAAGAAGTGCCGCATAATGGCCTTCTCCCTCGGTCCGGTGCGGCCAGATACGGACCGTTTTCTCGATTCCATCCGTCACACCCGCCCCCCAGGCTGGAACGCCGTGCGAAAGTCCCGGATAGTCCGGCGTTTCCTCTAGCGCAAACTCTGGATGTGCCTCTAAGAAACGTCCGATCGCCTGCTCGTCCTCCTCCGGCGCAAACGTACAGGTGGAGTACACCAGCCGTCCGCCCGGTTTCAGCATCATCGCCGCATTTTCAAGAATCTCCTGCTGCCGCCCAGCACAGCGACGCACATTCTCCGGGCTCCATTCCGTGACCGCCGTCTCATCCTTGCGGAACATTCCCTCGCCGGAACACGGTGCATCCACGATGATCCCATCAAAAAATGCCGGAAAATACTTCGTCAGCCGCCCGGAATCTTCATTTGTCACAACCGCATTCCGGATTCCCATGCGCTCGATATTCTGCGAGAGAATCTTTGCACGCGCCGGATGGATCTCATTGCTCACCAGAAGTCCTTCTCCGCCCAGTCTCGCCGCCGCCTGCGTCGATTTTCCGCCCGGTGCCGCACAGAGATCCAGAATCATTTCCCCCGGCTGCGGGTTTAAAAGCGAAGCCGCAATCATCGCGCTCGGCTCCTGAATATAGTAAACGCCCGCATCGTGGTACGGATGACGCCCCGGACGATCCTCCGCCCCATAAGCGAATCCCTCCGCCGCCCACGCAACCGGATTCAGAGAAAATGGAGCCGTCTTAGCAAATTCCGCCGGATCCGTTTTCAGTCCGTTCACGCGCAGTCCCTGTGAGCGCTCCTTGTCGTAACTGGCGATAAACGCATCGTACTCCCTGCCGAGCATCTGTTTCATTCGTTCAGTAAATACTGCTGGTAAATTTATCATGGTTTTGTATTATCCTTCTTAATCAAACATATAATTCATCTTTCCTAAATAATAATACTATTACATAAACAGCAATTCCGTCAACTATTTCTGCCTCTTCTTTCCAGTATCTTTTCCGCCCCATTTTTCCACACTATCCTCATGATTCGATGGATATTTACGTTCGTTCTCCTCCCATTTTTTAGTTTCTCACTCACACGCGGATGCAATCTGTTTTCTTCCAATTTTTCCAGCATCAGCATCGCACTGCACCGACGCGGGGAATTTTTTCTCTGGTGCCTGCTCTGCGGCGGCTTTTTCTACTCCCAACTCTCCCTGTACCGCCCCCGCCAGGCAAAATGCTGCCTGCTTCTCCTCACTGCCGCTGCCCTGCTGCCCTATACCCCGGAGCACCTCCCAGTCTGTGCTATCCTTCACACGCTTCTGGCACTGGCGGCTGCACTGTTATTTCTTTATAATCTGTTTTATTTAAGCTTGCAGCTCTATCTTTCGTCCCCAGCTCCTGCCCGTTATTCCCAAACAAACTCCAATACTGCCTTTTTCAGCAAATTGACTCACTCTTTGGATTCTCCTGCTGCCCGTGGGCGCCTCTGCCTCCTGCTTCTCTGGATTTCTTGTGTTTTCTGTCTGGACAGCTGGATTTTATCGGGAATCATCAACAGTGCCATGGAAATTTGCCTGACCTTAACCGCTGGCGTACTGTTCTGGCTGTTTTTTCCTTCACTACGCCTGGCATCGAATCATCCGCATTCCCTGTTGTAATTCTTGCAAAGCGTTTTTTAAACATCTCCCTATCAACAAAAAAGCCAGTTCTATATCTCTCTTAATACACCAAAGATATAAAAACTGGCTTTTTACCATTCTTAGATTTTTATACCTGCTCCCTCATTTTAAGCAGATATGGTATGTAAACTTCCCGTCATACAGAGCCGGAAACTTCACCGAACGCCCACCTTAGTACACAATCTTGTACTCGCTGGAACCTTCTCCATTTACCACATAGTAAACGGCACGCTCTTCCGGTTTAACATACAGGGTCAGAGTCTCAATCTCGTCCTCTTTATGTCCCAGAGCTGCATATGCTTTCTTTGCTTCTGCCTCCAGCTTCTCGATAGAAATCTCAGCACCTGCGTACTGTACGTATGCAACTGTCTTTACTTCCTTTTTCTCAGCTGTCTTCTTTGCTGCAGTGGTTGTCTTTGTAGTTCTCTTTGCAGTTGTTTTCTTTACGGTCACGTCTGTCTCCTTTTTCTCTGCGGCTGCTGCCATCTCTTTCTTCTCTGCGAGGGCGGTCTCCTTCTTCTGTACCGGCGCTACGGCTGTCTCTTTCTTCTCTACGTGTGCCAGTGCTGTTTCCTTTTTCGGAACGGATGCTACTGCCGTCTCTTTTTTCTCCACGGCTGCCACAGCTGTTTCCTTTTTTGCTACTTCCGCTACCGCTGTCTCTTTCTTTGCGACTGCTGCCACTGCCGTTTCTTTCTTCGCTACTTCAGCTACGGCTGTCTCTTTTTTCTCCACAACAGACGGAACCTTTTTCTCTTTCGTTGAAACAGATTTCTTTTCCGCTGTCTTGGCTAATGTTTTCTTTCTCGGAACCATATATCTCATCCTCCTTCTCTGTTTTCTCCACGACGTCTTCCGGCTCATGATTTTGCGCACACAGTTACACAGCGCTTCTTTACCCGCAGCAATACCTCATGTCCGGTTCATTCTCCACAGTCGAAGCGGGGACACCGCCCAATCACATCCTTGTCATTCTGCGGTATCCCCATATTTTTATTGTCTTATATTCAAGTTTCCCCAAGTTGTCTGTCCGTCCAAACTATCACATAAACGGTCTTTTCCTGTCCTTGATCCACCGTCAAGCACATCCTATCCCCGTTTCCGTAACCCTGTCTGAACTTTAACAAGTATACGGCAATTTCCTGCTTTTGTCAACAAAGCCGATCTTCCTACCGGATCGCTAAGTACAAATTATAAAATCCAGTTACACTGACGATTCCCACCATAATCGGCGTCAGGAATCGGATGCAGAACACCCAGAGTTTTCCCAGACGGAACTTCGTACCGTCCGCCTCGATCTCCGCAAGCAGATACTCCGGTTTCCATTTCCAGCCTACATAGTAGCACATCGTGAGTCCGCCGAGCGGCATCAGGATATTATCCGTTACCAGTCCAGCGAAATCAAAGACCGACTGATTCAGGATTGTGACATCACTCAAGACGCCGAAGGACAGCGCACTCGGAATGCCAAGCAGCGTGATCGCCGTACCAATCACAAGCGCCGCAGGCTTGCGTTCCCAGCCCAGCGAATCAATCGCAAAGGAGGCACAGACTTCCAGAAGTGCGATCGCACTCGTAACGGCTGCGAAAAAAACCAGCGCAAAAAACAGAATTGCGAAGAAAGTTCCCCCCGCAATATTCTCAAATACCATCGGCAGTGTACCGAAAATCAGTCCCGGTCCCTGTCCCGGCTCCAGACCAAAGGCAAATACTGCCGGAAAGATCGCAATACCCGCGAGAACCGCAATCACAGTATCCAGACCGCCGATGATCATACAGCTTTTTGGAATATTTTCCTTTCCACTCAGATAGCTTCCGTAGGTAATCGTGATACCCATGCAGAGACTCAGCGAATAAAACACCTGTCCCAGTGCCGCGCTGACGGAGGAAAGCGTGAACGCCGAAAAATCCGGCTGGAAGATAAATAACAGTCCTTTCGAAGCTCCCGGAAGCGTCACGCTTCTGAAAATGATGACAAATAACAGAACCAGAAGCATCGGCATCATCAATTTGCTCGCTTTCTCAATGCCATTGATGCCAAAATAGCAGACAGCTATAGTCGCTGCCATAAATACAATATGCCAGATCACCGGCTCGCTGCTGCCGATAAAGGCGTTAAAATCCGGCGCTGCCGCCGTCGTCACATAGCTGGCAATATACTTTAAAATCCAGCCGCCGATGACGCTGTAATAACTCAAAATAATAAACGCCGCCAGTACGCCGAATATACCGACAATCCGTGCGTGCGGATGAATGTCCGCATATGCCTGCACCGGATCATGCCGCGTCTTCCGTCCCAGGGACATTTCCGTGATCATAACCGGCAGTCCGAGAAGAACGATAAAAAACAGATACGCAACCAGAAATGGAAATCCACCGTTCTTTCCCATCAGATATGGAAATTTCCACAGATTTCCCAATCCAATCGCCGCCCCAGCCGTTGCCATAATAAAGCCCAGCTTACTCGCCCATTGTTTGTTTTTGCTCATGTGTAGCCCTCTTAGTATTCTTTCATTTCATATTTGATATAACCTTGTGTTATAACGCGATACAGACTATTATATCGAATTTTAGGGACTATGTAAACCGTTTTTAAGTGGGAATCACGCGAAAAAAAGCCTGTCCCCCGGCACCTTTCCCGTGCCAGAAGACAGACTTTTCTCTATTTTTTAAATCAATTCATTTCCGGCAGCACACTTCCGGCATTCCAGAAAGCCACGCTGAATTTCCACTTTTTATCTTAGTCCTCGATCGTATCAATCAAGCTGTCATCATCAAAGTAATTGATCCGCATCGAAGCCTTCACATCGCGAAGCGTCTCAGCAGCCTTCGCCTCTGCTGCCTTGCTTCCCTCTTTCAGGATGTCAAATACATCCGGGATTCTCTTCTCCCATTCCTGGCGTCTCGCGCGGATCGGAGCCAGTTCAGCCTGCATGACGTTGTTTAAGAATTTCTTCACCTTCACATCGCCCAGACCACCTCTCTGGTAATGCGCTTTCAACTCGTCCAGGTTCTGGTAATCCGGCAGGAACTCTGCAAAATACTCCGGACGGCAGAATGCATCCAGATAGATGAAGACCGGATTGCCCTCGACTTTACCCGGATCCTCGACACGCAGGTGATTTGGATCTGTAAACATGGACATGATCTTCTTCTTCACATCTGCTTCCGAATCAGAAAGGTAGATGCAGTTTCCAAGCGATTTGCTCATCTTTGCCTTTCCATCGATACCCGGCAGACGCAGACATGCCTTGTTGGACGGAAGCAGGATCTCCGGTTCCGTCAGAGTCTCGCCGTACACGCTGTTGAATTTGTGGACGATCTCCTTGCACTGCTCTAACATCGGCATCTGATCCTCTCCAACCGGAACGGTCGTCGCGCGGAATGCAGTGATATCCGCCGCCTGGCTAATCGGATAAGTAAAGAATCCAACCGGGATGCTTGCCTCAAAATTACGCATCTGAATCTCTGCTTTTACGGTAGGATTTCGCTGTACACGGGATACCGTAACCAGGTTCATATAGTAAAAAGTAAGCTCTGTCAGCTCCGGCACCATCGACTGGATAAAGATGGTGGATTTCTCCGGGTCAATTCCACAAGCCAGATAGTCCAGGGCAACCTGCAGAATATTTTTACGCACCTTTTCCGGATGATCTGCGTTATCTGTCAGCGCCTGTGCATCGGCAATCATAATATAGATCTCGTCGAATTTGCCGGAATTCTGAAGTCTCACTCTCTCGCTCAGAGAGCCAACATAATGTCCGACATGTAAGCGCCCGGTAGGACGATCGCCGGTTAAAATAATTTTCTTCATTCTATTTGTTTCCCCTTCCATGCTGGTGTTATTTCCTGAAAAATATTATATATCCTGGGGGGCGGACTGTCAACATTCCCCTTTCTGGCTGTCCTTCCAATCCAGAGCAGATGGACTAGCACATAGACGCAAAAACGCCGAAACCTTTCGATTCCGACGTTTTGGACATTTCTTGAAAATGAGAACTACTGTCCCATCTGCTTTGCAACTTCCTCTGCAAAGTTCTCTTCCTTCTTTTCGATACCTTCGCCAGTCTCGAAACGAACGAACTTCTTAACAGTGATCTTCGCGCCATTCTCTTTAGCAACCTGAGCTACATACTGAGCTACGCTCTGCTTGCCATCCTCAGCCTTAACATATACCTGATCCAGAAGACAGATCTCTTTGAGCTCTTTCTTGATACGACCCATAACCATACCGTTGATGATCTTGTCGTTTGCATCCGGCTTCTCGTTCTTAGCTGCTACAGTCAGGATCTCTTTCTCTTTTGCGATGTAATCTGCATCTACTTCGCTGTCGTTGGTGTACAGCGGTTTCAGAGCTGCAGCCTGCATAGCTACGTTCTTAGCCATCTCTTTGATTGCATCGTTTACAACGTCAGTTTCAACGTCTACCAGAACGCCGATCTTGCCGCCTGCATGGATGTAGGAAGCAACGAAACCGTTCTCCTCAGCTAACTGAGCAAAACGACGGATCTTCATGTTCTCGCCGATGATAGAGATCTGGGAAGACAGAGCCTCTGCAACTGTCAGGGACGGATCCTTTGCCCACTTCTCAGCCAGGAATGCGTCAATATCTGCTGCGCTTGTGTTCAGCGCCTGCTCAGCAACATCAGATACATAGTTCTGGAACTTCTCGTTCTTAGCTACGAAGTCTGTCTCTGCGTTTACTTCTACTACAACTGCCTTCTTTTCATCAGCGGTAACCTTAGTCATAACGATACCCTCTGCTGCAATACGGCCAGCTTTCTTAGTAGCGCCTGCAAGTCCTTTTTCTCTCAGGAACTCAACAGCTTTGTCCATGTCGCCATCTGTAGCTGCAAGAGCTTTCTTACAGTCCATCATACCAGCGCCTGTCATTTCACGTAACTCTTTTACCATTGCGGCTGTAACTGCCATCTTAAATCCCTCCGTGTATATAAATTCAGGTACACGTTCGTATACCCGCGCGGAGCACGCTTTTATGCGGAAAACCGCGGCGTGCTCCTGGTCTTTTGGTTTCAGTTTTTAATTTTGGGGTTAATTAAGCCTCTGTAGCCTCTGCTTCGCCCTCTGCTGCAGCTGCCTCAGCCTCGCCCTGCTTAGCTTCGATAACAGCGTCTGCCATTCTGGAAACGATCAGTTTTACGGCACGGATAGCATCATCGTTACCCGGGATTACATAATCCAGCTCTTCCGGATCACAGTTGGTATCGATGATACCGATCAGCGGAATACCCAGAGTATGAGCCTCCTGTACGCAGATTCTTTCCTTCTTCGGATCTACTACGAAGATAGCATCCGGGATCTTCTTCATATCTTTGATACCGCCCAGGTTCTTCTCCAGCTTCTCCCACTCTTTTTTCAGCTCGATAACTTCTTTCTTCGGCAGAACGTCGAAAGTTCCGTCCTCAGACATAGCCTCGATCTGTTTTAATCTAGCGATACGGCTCTGGATGGTCTTGAAGTTTGTCAGCATACCGCCTAACCATCTCTCGTTTACATAGAACATACCACATCTCTCAGCCTCGGTCTTGATAGCGTCCTGAGCCTGCTTCTTTGTACCAACGAACAGGA
>OLTD01000838.1_pt1 | contig 8558 bp, 6 predicted proteins | sample 1643231 | NCBI WGS metagenome assembly OLTD01 (sample SAMEA3136647, study PRJEB25190) | human gut metagenome | biome: human gut; feature: human-associated habitat; material: faeces | place: Austria | collected 2013
GCAGCCGGGGATATAGACATCGACCGGCAGAATCTTATCCGTGCCACCCCAGACGCAGTAGTTGTCGTAGAAGATGCCGCCGGTGCAGCCGCACGCGCCGTAGGACACCACAATCTTGGGATCGGGTGCGGCCTCAAAGGCGCGCAGGGCCGGCATGCGCATGGCACGCGTCACGGCGCCGGTGTACAGCAGCACATCGGCGTGACGGGGCGAAGGCACGACCTTGATGCCAAAGCGCTCGACGTCGAAGACGGGCGTGATGGAACCGAAGATCTCGATCTCGCAGCCGTTGCAGCCGCCGCAGTCGACACGGTAGACGTACACCGAGCGCTTGATCTTCTTAAGAAGGGTCGCCTTGGCCTTCTCGATGCTCTCGTCGAGCTCGATCTTGGTCGGGCGGTACTGAAGCCGCTCGGGCAAAAGCGTGGGTTCGGCCATGGTTACTCCTCCTTCGTTTCAAAATCCATGATGATGCCCTCGACCGGCGCCGGACCGGCGGGAATCTCGGGCGCATCGGGGTTGAGCTCGCGGTCGATATACTCCGGGTTCACGCCGTGGCCGCCCAGATACTCCATGCCGGGACCCTGGGGCTCACCGGACGCAAGCGTCTCGTTGGCGGCCATGCCGTGCGCGTTGCCGGTCTTTACGGCCGAGGCGGCGCTCAGGGCGTCGAGCTCGCGCTTGCACTCCTGGCACATACCGACGGTACGGGCGGCCTGCTCGGCCTCCATGCCGCCGGCCTTTTGCAGCAGGCGCTTGGCGTAGTCGATCTCCTTGTGCGGGGCGAACGGCTTGCCGCAGCGCGAGCAGTGCTCGAGCGTGTAGACGCTCTTGCTGGTGAGGTCGTCCTTGCTCATGACGGCCAACTCAAACTCCTCGGTGAGCTTGATGGCCTCCATGGGGCAGGCTTCCTCGCAACGGCCGCAAAAGATGCAGCGACCGTAGTCGATCGACCAGGTGATGGTATCGGCCGCAAGGTCGGTGTCCATGCGAATGGCATCGGCCGGGCACGCCACGCCGCAGGCACCGCAGGCAATGCAGAGCTCGGCGTTGTGCTCGGGCTTGCCGCGCATGTCCTTGTTGGTGGGGAACGGCGCAAACGGGTACTTGACCGTCGCGTCGCCGGCCTTGGCGTTAACCTTCCAAAGCTTCAGCATATTAGAGCGCCTCCTCATCGAGCGGAGCGGCCATGGTGCCCTCGCCCGCAAGCGGCGACTTGTCGCGCCAGACGTTCTCGAACTGCTCCTTGTCGAGCACATGGTCGCGCTTGGCGGCGACATCGGTCACCGTCACGCGGTCGGTGCAGGAGTAGCACGGGTCGAGCGAGCCGACGATCAGCGCCGCGTCGCCCACGGTGTTGCCGCGGAACATGTAGCGCAGGACCGGCCAGTTGCTGTACGTGGCGGCCTTGGCGCGCCAGCGGTAGCACTTCTGGTTGTTGCCGAGCATGGCCCAGTGCACGTCCTCGCCGCGCGGCGCCTCGGTGGCGCCGATGGCGTACTTGTGCGGGGTGTACTCCCAATCCGTGGTGAGGATGGGGCCCGACGGGCAGTTCTCGAGCATGGTCTCGATCATGTCGATCGAATCGTAGACCTCCTGGATGCGAACGGCGGTACGGCCGAAGGCATCGCAGGTGTCGGCCGTGGCGGCGTGCATCTTTTGAACGTCCGGATCGGCGTAGCCGTCGAAGGGATGGTCAAAACGCACGTCGCGGGCATAGCCCGAGCCACGCATGAGCGGACCGACCGGCGAGAAGTCGCGTGCGATCTTGCGGTCCAAGATGCCGATGCCACTCGTACGCTCAATAAAGTTGGGCGTGGAGAGCAAGACGTCGACGAGCTCCTGAACCTCGGAGCGCAGCTGGTGGATGGTCGTGAGCGTGGAGAGCTTCTGCTCGGCCAAAATGTCGCGACGCACGCCGCCGATCACGTTGAGGCCGTAGGTCTTGCGGTGACCGGAGAGCTTCTCGGCCAGGTCCATGGACTTCTCGCGGACGCGGAAGAACTGCTGGAAGCCGGAGTCGAAGCCTGTGTAGTGCGACGCCAGGCCGATGTTGAGCAGATGCGAGTGCAGGCGCTCGACCTCGAGCATGATAGCGCGGATGTACTGGGCGCGCGGCGGGACATGAATGCCCTGGGCGCGCTCGACGGCCTCGGCATAGGCCACCGAGTGGGCGCAGCCGCAGATGCCGCAGATGCGGTCGGCGAGGAACGTCACAGCGTCATAGTTCAGACGCGTCTCGGCGACCTTCTCCATGCCGCGGTGCACATAGAACAGACGGTAGTCGGCGTCGACGATCGTCTCGCCCTCGACGAACAGGCGGAAGTGGCCGGGCTCGTCGGAGGTAATGTGCAGCGGGCCCATGGGGACGAGCGTGGTCTCCTTGCCCTTGGTGTCGGCCAAGAACTCGTAGTTTTCCATGTCGCTCGCGGGAGCGGGACGGAAGCGGTAGTCCATGGAGTCCTTGCGCAGCGGGTACAGGCCGCTGGGCCAGTCATCGGGCAGCACCAGGCGGCGACGATCGGGCAGACCCTCGGGGATCAGGCCGAACATATCGCGCAGCTCGCGCTCGCCCCACACGCAGGCGGGGACGAACGGCGTCACGGACGGGAACGTCATCTTGGCGGGATCGACCTCGGTACGCACGGTCACCCAGCCGGGGTCCTCCCCCTCCATGGAGATGACGTAGTACACAGCGTAACGGCCGCACAGACTGCGCTCATCGTTGCCGATGATCACGGGAATCCAGCCGTAGCGCTCGTAATACAGGTAGTGGACGGCCTCGGGCAGCTTGTCCTGCTTGACGGTAATCGTCAGCTGGTCCTCGCACTGCCACTCGACCTTCTCGATGCAGCCCGGAACGGCGCGGCGCAGGGCCTCGACATGGCTCTCGCAGCGACGGGCATACACCTTGTTCTCAGTTTCAATCATTCGTTACTCCACCTCGCTCTGAGCGGTCTCGGTACCGAACACAGCGCGGTACATCGGCGTCGCGTGAAGTTCCTCGGTGCTCTGCTCGAGCACGATGCCGGTCGCGGTCTCCACACCGTGCACGAGAGGCAGCGGGGTGGCGATGCCAAACCACAAGATCATGACAGCCAGGATGATTTCGGGAATAAGCATGAGCGCCGGAGCCTCATGCTTGCCCATGCCCTGGGGCGCATGGCCGAATACCGACTTGAGTGCGATGCGGGTGAGCGCGGAGATGGCCACGGTAAGACCGAGGGCGACCACGACGACCAGCCACATGGGACCGGCGGTAACACCGGCGACAAAAGTCAGGAACTCGGAGATAAACATGCCAAAGGGCGGGAAGGCGCCAAGACCGAGCAGCGCCAGGACGGCGAGCGCGGCGGTTGCGGGGGCAACCTCGACGACGCCCTGGATCTTGGCCAGGCTACGCGTGCCAAAGGCGTGCTGGATGTTGCCGGACACGCAGAAGGCAAGCGTCTTGGTAAAGCCGTGGAACACGCAGTGCAGCAGGGCCGCGGCGATACCCAGCGGGCCGCCGATACCCAGGCACAGGGCGATAACACCCACGTTCTCCACAGACGAGTACGCAAAGCGGCGCTTGAGGTCGTCCTGGCGAAACATCGAAAGCGCCGCCACCAAAATGGACAGCGTGCCGACGATCAGCAGCAAAAGTTGCGGATACTCGGCGCCCACGGCCTGGATGGTAAAGCCATAGAAGCGCATGATCACGAGCATGGCGCACTTGAGCAGCACGCCCGAGAGCAGGGCCGAGACAGGGCTCGGGGCCTGGGAGTGGGCATCGGGCAGCCAAGTGTGCATGGGGAACAGGCCGGCCTTGGTGCCAAAGCCGATCACGATAAACGCAAAGGCGAGGCGCATGAGCGTCGGGTCGAACTGGTCGGCGTACGGCAGCACGCATGACAGGAATGCGGCCTCGTGGGCGTTGGGAATCACGTCGGCGGCGTTGGCGTAGATCAAAAGCGTACCGAACAAGCCAAAGGCCACGCCGGCGGTGCAGACCATCGCATACTTCCAAGAAGCCTCGAGGGCCGTCTTGTTCTTGTAGATACCCACGAGGAACACGGTGGAAAGCGTGGTTGCCTCCACGGCGGCCCACGTGAGGATCATGTTGTTGGACAGGCACGCGAGCAGCATGGTGAACACAAACAGGCTAAACAGCGCAAAATACTGCTTGGCGCGCTCGGCGGGCATGGAGCCCTCCTCGATATCGGCCTTTACATAGGGCAGCGAGAACAGCCCCGTAAGAAAACCGATAAAGCCGATGAGCAGCACAAAGATGGCGCCCAGCGAATCGAGGTGGAACCACAGGCCAAGAGCGCTCGCGGTTTCGCCGCTCATAAGGACGTCGCCGGCCGTCATAATCGACAGCACCAGGACGGCTGCGACGGAGACCAGGTTGAGACCGGCAAACACGTTATAGGACGTGTTCTTGGGCAAAAACGCCATGACCAGCGAGAACACCAAAGGAGTCGCGAGCAGGGCGAGAATCAACGTTTCCATGGACTACCCCCTCAGCTCGGACAGGTCGCGCGCATCGAGCGAGTGGGAGTCGTCCCAAATGCGACGCACGACGATGGACATGATGATGACGGCAAAGATGGCGTCGGTGGCGATACCGATCTCGATGATCTCGGGAGCGGTGGGGGCCAAAAGCGCGAGCGTCACATGGCTGCCGTTTTCCATAAGGCAGTATCCAAAGATCTGCTTCATGATGTTGCGCTGCGAGATGATGCAGGTGAGGCCCACAAAGAAGTGAGCGAAGCTAATAGCGAGCGCAGGCGTTGCGACCTCGGCCGTGGGCAGGCTGATCTGCGTCACGACGGCAAAGCAGATCGCGACCTCGACGGCGATGATGCAGATGGCCCACGCGGGCTTAAGGCCGGCCTTGAGCGATGCGTCGCTCGGCTCGCCCATCTTCTTATATGCGCGGTTAAGGATATAAGGGACCAGGACGACCTTAGTGATAAAGGCGGATCCAGCCCACATAAGCAGCTCCTGCGCACCGGTGGTGGCACCGAGCGTAGCGAGCAGTCCCACGAGCACCAGCGACTGTACCGCATACCAGCTGATGGCGTGCTTGATGTTCTTTGAGACGACCACCATGGTGGACGTGACGATCAGAAGGCCGCCAAGGATGTTGACGATCGAATAACCCATGTCGTTCTACCTCCTAACCGATCCAGCTGGCCGAAAGCGGGCCGCTGACGATGACCATGATGATGAGCACGATGAACACGAACGCCATCGCGCGGGGAAGCGGGGCTCCCGCAGCGACCTCGTCGCTCGGCTCGCCGGGCAGGCAATAGCCCATCCACTTGAGGAACCAGGCGAAGGTGGCGACGGTCTCGGCGACCATGATGCACACGAGCACCAGGATCGCAACGTTGCCGGCACCCACAGAAAAGCCGCCGGCGATGATCTGGAACTTCGAGAAGAACGTGTTCATGGGCGGCACACCGGCAATGGCGAGTGCCGCGACACCAAAGCCCACGCCCGAGATCGGGTACTTCTTTACGATGCCGCGAAGCTTGGGCAGCATACGCGTGCCGAGCGTAAAGGAGAACGAACCGGCGATCAGGAAGAACAGCGTCTTGGCGAAAGCGTGGTTAAAGATGTGGCACACGGCACCGTCAAAGGACAGCTGGCTGCCAAAGACCGAAAGGCCCAGACCAAAGAACACATAGGAGAGCTGGGCGATCGTAGAGAAAGCCAGCAGGCGCTTCATGTCCTTTTGCGGCAGGTACATAAGGAAACCAAAGAGCATGGTGACCATGGCGTCGACAATGGCGACCCAGCCCACGATCTCGGGAATCTCGCCGGCAGAGACGAGTGCACGCGCGAACACGCACACGCCGACCTTGACCATCGAGGCGCCATGCAGGTAGGCCGAAACAGGCGTCGGCGCCTCCATGGCCGAAGGCAGCCACATGTACATGGGAACCTGTGCGGACTTGGCCCAGGCCGCAAACAGCACGAGCAAAAGGACGATAGCCTTGAGCTTGGCGTCGAGGCCAGCAATCGCGGTAATGGCGAAGGTGCCGGTGTGGGCAAACACGATGGCGGCGCCCAGATACAGGCCGAGCGCACCGATATGCGTGATGATCAGGGCCTTCATGCCGGCCTTCTTGGCCGTAGGCGTCATGTAGTAGCTAATGAGGCCCCAAGAGCACGCACCCGTGATCTCAAAGAACACGAGCTGGCCCAAAAGGGTCGAGCTGTACACGAGGCCGGCCATGGCGCCGATGAAGGTCGCGAGGTAAGCGTAGAAGCGACGACGCGGCGCGTCGGGATGCTCACGGTTGTTCTCGCTCATATAGGGAATCGAATAGATCACGACAAGCAGGCCGATACCCACAAAGGCGGGCGCGAGCAGCGTGCTCATGCGATCGAAGGTGAATCCCATGACGAGGGTCTGCCCAAACGAGATCAGGGGGACCTGCGTGTCGGGCATGCCGGCGCCAGCGAAATTCGCGGCGAGGGCGATGGTGCAGACCGTCGAGACGGCAGCACCCAAAACGCTGAACCACTTGGCGTACGGACGGGGGAACAGGGCGACGAGCACCGAGGCCACCATCGGGGCCGCGATAGCGACCAAGCCGAGAAGGGACAGACTGACTGCAAATGACATTGTTTCTCCCTTCTCCTACACGCCGACGACCACGAAGACAAACGCCAGAACGGCGATGCCCACGACGGCCCAGGTCTGATTGCCGGGCACCTTAAAACGCGAGCGCGAGCAGGAGTTCTCGATCACGCCGCACACGACAAAGTCGATAAGGCACTTAACAAGGAAGATGACTGCGCCCAGAACGGCGGCGGCGCCCACGGTCGCGGGCTCGCCCCAGGGGACGAAGATCGCGCAGAACCAAGCGACAACCAGGACCTGTTTCATGGACATGGCGAGCTTGGCCATGGCGAGCGACGGGCCCGAAAGCTCGGCGAGCGGACCTTCCTGAAGCTCTTGCTCGGCCTCGGCCTGATCAAAGGGCAGCTTGCCGAGTTCCATGTAGCAGGCAATCGCAAAGGCGATGCCGGCAAGGATCACGGCGACCGGCGCGTCGATGGCGCCCGTCATGATGTGCTGACCCATGGTGGCGATGTCGGTGGAACCGCACACCAGGGCGGCGGCAAACAGCGCCAGCAGCATGGACGGCTCGATGAGCACGCTCATGAGCAGCTCGCGGACGCCGCCGATACCGGCGTAGGCGTTGGACGAATCCACACCGCAGAGGGCGAAGAAGAAGCGGGCGAGCGCCAGGCTGTACATGATGGTGATGGCGTCACCAAAGACCGGGATGGGGCTTTGTGCCGTAAAGAGCGGCAGGCCCATCGCGAGCATAAAGGCGACGGCGAAGAACAGCGGCGGCATAATGCGCAGCGCAAAGCTCGCATCCTCGCTCTGGGACTCGGGGCGCGCAAAGAGCTTGGCCAGGTCGCGATAGTCCTGCATGATGCTGGGGCCGCGACGGTTGTGCATCTTGGCGCGGATCACGCGGCCGAGACCGGAGAAGAACGGTGCGACGGCCATGACGACCACACCCTGCAGAACGGCAAGTACGATGTTGTTCATGCTCTCCCCTCCTTAACCCATTTTCACGGCGAGCACGAGGAACACCACGAGTGCCGCGACGATGTAGCAGATATAGATGCTGTAGTTGCCGCCCTCGAGCTTAGTCGCGAGGTCGGCGAGCTTCTCGACACCCTTATGCGGGGCATCGACGAGAACCTTGTCGGGTACGGGCTCCACAGCCTCGGCCACACCGGTGAGCTTCTGGAAGAAGTGCGCGATGGACCAGCAGACGGCCGTGCAGCGGTCGCGCAGCGTGTAGAGCGCCTGCATAAACCAGGACACCTCGGAGGCAAAGGTCGTGGCCACGACGGGCATATGCTCGTTGGGAGCATAGCCGCATGCCCACGGCTGGGACTTCTGCACCTTGCCGACGGTCTTGAGCTTGCGATAACCGCAGGCAAGACCGACGAGCACCACGAGCGCAATAGCGATCGCGGGCGTGGAGGTGGCAGCGCCGGAGTACTGGTTCATGAGCTCCATGCCCTCGGCGGCAAACACGCCGCCGTACGGATGCAGGACGGACGCGGCGACATCGACCAGCACGGGCGCGATCACGGGAGCGCCAATGCCCAGCACGACGCAGATGGCCGCGAGCAGGCCCTGCGCGAACACCATGGGGGCGGGAACCTCCTTGGCATTGGCCGCAGCCTCGGAACGGGGCGCGGAGGCAAAGGAGACGCCATAGGCCTTGACGAAGCACGTGACAGCCAGCGCGCCGGTAATGGCAAGCGCGACGGCAGCGAACACGGCCACAATCATGACGGCCTTGTCGCCCTGCATGGCGGCATTAAACAGCGACTGGTAGGTAAACCACTCGGAAACAAAGCCGTTAAAGGGCGGGATGGCCGAGATGGCAAGCGCGCCAACGAGGAAGCAGATGGCCGTTGCCGGCATACGACGGAACAGGCCGCCCATCTTCTCCATATTGCGCGTACCCGTAGAGTACAGCAGCGCACCGGCGCCCAAGAACAGCTCGCCCTTAAACATCGCGTGG
>OLTD01000850.1_pt1 | contig 8454 bp, 7 predicted proteins | sample 1643231 | NCBI WGS metagenome assembly OLTD01 (sample SAMEA3136647, study PRJEB25190) | human gut metagenome | biome: human gut; feature: human-associated habitat; material: faeces | place: Austria | collected 2013
TGTCGCCGGCGTGTCGAACCCTCGTGTAGTGCAATTCCCCCCGATTGGTGGCGGCGCGGCCGTCCAAAAACAGCGGACGAACAGCAACGACCCGCCCGGGCTCGGGCAGGGCGTCACGACATCCAGCAATCAGGCGTTCTGCAGTGCCCCCTGCGCGGCGAACATGAGGATCACCATGATCGAGTTGTTCAGTGCGTGGAACAGCCACGAGTAGGCCACGTTCTTCCCGGACTTCACGTACACGAGCGTCAAAACGATGCTGAGCGGCAGGTAGGAAAAGAAGTCCTGCCACTGGTGGCTGTGCATGTACGCAAACAGCGCCGCAGAGATCGATGCGACGAGCCAGGTGGGCGCGTAGGCACTGAGCTTGCCGATGAGAATGTGGCGGTAGAAGATTTCCTCCACCACCGGCACGCCAACGGTCACGAAGAAGGAGAACGCCAGGCCAAGGGCCCCGTCATGCAGGGCGTTGATAACCTGCTGCTGGTTTTCGGCAACTGGCGGGTTGCCTCCGTAGAGCGCGAAACGGACGGAGGCCTGGACGATGACGACCAGGAGCCACAGGCCGAAGAGGAGCGCGATCTTGCGCACGGGGCGCGTGCGCAGGTAGGTGAAAGCGGGGAAGAACTCGCGCCCGAAGAATGCGAGCGCCATGATCAGCAAGATGGTGTCGAGCCCGATGTTGATGGCGGTCAGGCTCCACGATGCGGGGAAGATCCATGTCGGCACTCCCACCAGGAAGAACGCGGCGTAGGGGATCCCGAAGATCGCGATTCGCACCCACTCGGCGCGGGTGGGGCGTTTCGGGGACGAGGCCGGGGCCGCCTCGCTCTCCACGGCTGCGTCGGGCAGGGGGAGGGAAGTGGTGGCCGCGGGGCCCTGCGGGCTTGCGTCGACCACGGGGGATGCTGGCGTCGCGCTCGCGGGGGTGGCCTGTGGGTCGGTTGTCATGGGTGGCTTCCTCTTCCTGTTGAAAATTAGACCGCCCGAATATTTTGCCAGATCTTGACCTGTAGGGGTGCGTGTCTGGTTGAACTGTGAGACATGAGTAATCCCAGGTATTGCGCCATTTTTATGGCATCGCGTCAGTAAGCGACAATCTTGGGCCCTTAGTCCCCCGATGGGGATAACTCCCCGCGCTAGGCATCGTCACGGCATGATCACAATTTAGGACAACCTAAACGGACTACTTTTCACCTGGGCGAGATGTGGCTACGCTCAATGGTTAGGGATTCCATCATCCCGGCGTTACCTAATCGCCGGATCGTCAGGAGGCAAGCGGTGTCAGTGCTTCGCGCTCACGCAGGCAGTATGTGTGCTCACGCAGGCAGTATTCGCGCTCACGCGCGCAGTGTTGGTCAGCGACTTAGTCGCGTTCTTATCGTGGCCGTGATGGCGGCCCTGGCCGTGGCGATGTTCGCCTCGCCCTCGCGCGCCGCTGATCAGACGTGGAGCGATGTGTCGACCACGATCAACGGCCTGATCGACGAAGGTGTGTCCACCTTCAAGGCGGGCGACGCCAAGGGCGGCAAGGACAAGATCAACGACGCCTACTACAAGCACTACGAGATCACCGGCATGGAGAAGCAGGTCATGGCCCGCATCTCCGGCTCGCGCGTCTCCCAGGTGGAGATGGAGTTCTCGCTCCTGAAGAAGGCCATGACCGATAATGATTCGGCCGCGGTCGACCAGCACCTCTCGACGCTGACGAACTACATCCGCGAGGACGCCAACACCCTCGACGGCTACACCGGCAAGGCCGCCGACAAGACCGCCGACGGCTCGGGCACATCCCCGTGGATCGCCCAGTTCCTGCCCTCCCTCCTCGTGATCCTGCGTGAGGGCATGGAGGCGATCCTCGTCGTCGCCGCGGTCCTGGCCTACCTGGCCAAGGCCGGTCACAAGAACAAGGCACCCATCGTGTGGGGCGGCGTGGCGCTCGCCTTCGGCCTGTCGGTCGGCCTGGCCTTCCTCTTCAGCTACGTGACCTCCCTGGCGGGCGCGAACCAGGAGCTCCTCGAGGGCTTCGCCGCGCTCTTCGCGGTCGTCATGCTGATCTGGGTCTCCAACTGGATGATCAACAAGTCCTCCAACAAGGCCTGGGACGAGTACATCAAGAAGCAGACGGACGCCTCGCTGAGCAGCGGCTCCCTGCTGGGCCTCGCCTTCATCTCCTTCCTGGCGGTCCTGCGCGAGGGTGCCGAGACGATCCTGTTCTACGTCCCGATCGTCGCCGCCGCGGGCGACAAGGTCCACTATGTGTGGATCGGCCTGGCGGTCGGCCTCGTGGCCCTCGTCATCATCTACCTGCTCATCCAGTTCGCGGCGGTGCGCATCCCGCTGCGCCCCTTCTTCACCATTACCTCGCTGCTGATGGCCTTCATGGCCATCACGTTCACGGGTTCTGGTATCGGGGAACTCCAGGAGGCGGACGTCGTGTCTCTGACGCCCATCTCCGGCTTCCCCACCATCGACCTCTTGGGGATCTATCCCCGAGTGGAGAACCTGGCCGCGCAAGCCATCGTTCTCGCCATCATCGTCGGTCTCTACTTCTTCGGAAAAGCTCGCCTCGCCCGCGAGGCCGCCGCCCAGTCGCGGGCCGAGGAATGACATCAGTCGAGCGACACCGACTTTTCACCCAACCAACACGCACAGGAGATCATCACATGAAGCGTTCTCTGTTCCGCGTCGGCGCGGCCCTGGCCACGCTGGCCCTCGCAGGCACCCTGGCGGCCTGCTCCAACAACTCCTCCTCGTCCTCCAGCGAGAAGCCCGCGGGGCCGGCCTCGGCCTCGGCCTCGGCTGACTCGGGCGCCGCCGCCCCCGGTGAGGATGCTGGCTTCGAAGAGCAGCCCCTCGGTGACGACGTTCACGTTGGCCCGCTCGTCGTGGGTGGCGTCTACTTCCAGCCCGTCGAGATGGAGCCCGAGGTGGGCACCCCGGCCGCCGAGTCCTCGATGCACATTGAGGCCGATATCTCCGCCGCCGCTGACAACAAGCTCGGCTTCGGTGCGGGCGACTTCATCCCCGGCCTGACCGTCGACTACGCGATCAAGGACAAGTCCGGCGCGACCGTCCAGGAGGGCACGCTCATGCCGATGAACGCGTCCGACGGCCCGCACTACGGCCTGAACCTGCCCAAGCTCGACGCCGGCACCTACGACGTGACCTTCTCGATCAAGCCTCCCACGGGCTGGCTGCTGCACACCGATAAGACCACGGGTGTTGAGGGTCGCTTCTGGACCGAGCCGCTCGTCGCCGAGTTCCCGGATTGGCAGTGGGATCCCACGGCCGTCTCCTGGTGATTGACGCTCACGCTTTGCGGGGCCGAGGTCGTGGTTCCTGTGTGGGACTGCTGGCCTCGGCCCTCACCCCGTGAGGGGACTAGACTTGACGCCGGAGTCACCCGGCTTCGGTGAACCTTAATTTCGGGAGGAAAGCCAATGCTTCAGCAGATGAGCGAAGCAACCTTGACGTTGCTGTTGACGATGCTTGCTGTCGGTGCCGTCATCCGCTTTATGCCGGCCGCCGGGCACGGCCGTCGCGGTAAGAAGGCGCGGTCGGCGGCGGCGTGGGCCGGTATCGGCCTGGGTATGATCTCCTCCCTGGTCTTGACGGTGATCAACGTCGAAGCCCCCAAGGCCGTGAACCGTCAGACCGTCGGCCTGTTCACGCTCCCCGCCGCGGTTGTTCTCGCGCTGCTCTTCCTCGCGCTGGTCGCGCTGCGTTCGCGCCGCGTGCGCTCCCTCCTGCCCGGCGATGGTGACGACGAGGCCCGGGCGGCCTCGTCGATGGAGGCCGCGGTGAGCGGTGATACACTCCTGCGCATCGTCGGTGCCCTCTACATTGCGGCCGTCCTGTTCCGTGCCGTGCCCACCGCCATGAACCAGGCTGTCATGATGCTCTCGGGCGGCGTTGCAATCTACTCCAGCCAGGTTGTCCTCGCGGTCCTCGGGTACACGCTGGCCTGGCTGCTCGTCAGCTTCGTCGCCTGGGTGTCCTACCGCCTGTGCGCTTGGAATAACCGCGTGTGGCCGGCGGCCTTCATCATGGTCTCGCTGCTGGCCAACCACTCCCTGATGATTGTGCGCATCCTCAAGGCCAAGCGCTGGATCTCGATCCCCAAGGACGCGTGGAACACCATCTCCTGGTTCATTAACCACGAGGCCGTCTTCACGCTTGCCGCGGGCCTGGCCCTGTGCGCCGTCGTGGTGCTCACGTGGCTGGCCTCGCGCTCGATCCCGACCGTGGGGGCCAACCCCGCCGAGGGGCGCCTGGGCCGCGCGCGCTCGCGCCTCTACAAGTCCATGGCGGGCACCGCCGCCCTCGGTTACCTGTGCGGCGCGCTGCTCATCACCGTCGGCGTCGCCTACGGCAGCCAGGAGGTCGAGCTGTCCGCGCCCGAGTCGTTCAGCGTCGTCGACGACCAGGTGAGCGTCAACCTGGCCGACATTTCCGACGGCCACCTGCACCGCTACGAGTACACGACCTCGGGCGGCGTGAAGGTGCGCTTCATCGTCATCCAGAAGTCCGGCTCTTCCTTCGGCGTGGGCTTGGACGCGTGCGATATCTGCGGCCCCACCGGCTACTACGAGAAGGACGGCAAGGTCATCTGCAAGCTGTGTGAAGTGGCGATGAACATCGCGACCATCGGCTTTAAGGGCGGCTGCAACCCGATCCCCATCGACTACAAGGTCTCCAACGGCACGCTGACCGTGCCGATCTCGGCTCTCGAGGCCTCGGCCTCCATCTTCGCGAAGTAAGGGGATCGCGTGTTCTTCCGAATGCTGCGCGGCGCCCTCACGAGGCGCGGTAACCGCCACTTGATGATCGCCCTGACCGTCGCGCTGGGCGCCTGCGTCGCCACGTCCATGCTCTCCGTCATGTTCAACGTGGGCGACAAGGTCAACCAGGAACTCAAGTCCTACGGCGCCAACATCGTCGTGCGCCCCCAGGGCGCAGCCGTCCTCGACGACCTGTACTCCACGGGTGAGACCACCGAGTCCCGTTCCTACCTGCGCGAGGACGAGCTCGGCAACATCAAGACGATCTTCTGGACCTACAACATCCTCGACTTCGCCCCCCTGCTGAGCGTGTCCGCCACGGACGCGAGTGGCGAGCACGTGCCCACGACCGGCACGTGGTTCAGCCACCACCTCGAGCTGGCCACCGGCGAGAGCGTCGAAACCGGCCTCGACAAGCTGCGCGGCTGGTGGGGCATCGAGGGTTCGTGGCCCGCGGACGACGACGAGAACGGCGCCCTCGTCGGCACCACCTACGCGGCCGCCCACGGCCTCGGCGTCGGTGACACCTTCACGCTCACCCGCGAGGGGATCACGCGCGAGTTCATGGTGCGCGGCATCCTCACCAGCGGCGACGATGCCGACCGCGGCGTGTACATTCAGCTGGCGCAAGCCCAAGAGCTCCTTGAGCGCGAGAACGTCGTCGGCAGCGTCGAGGTCTCCGCCCTGACCACGCCCGACAACGACCTCGCGCGCAAGGCCGCGAAAAACCCGAACTCGCTGAGCGTGTCCGAGAAGGAAACCTGGTACTGCACCGCCTACGTCTCCTCGATCGCCTACCAGATCGAGGAAGTCATGACGGACTCCGTGGCACGCCCGGTCCGCCAGGTCGCCGAGTCCGAAGGCACGATCCTGGAGAAGACCCAGCTGCTCATGGTCCTTGTGACCGTCCTGGCGCTCATCGCCTCGGCCCTGGCCATCGCGAACCTGGTGACCGCGGGCGTCATGGAGCGCTCCAGCGAAATCGGCCTCATGAAGGCCGTGGGCGCGAAAGATAAACAAATCATCTCGCTGTTCCTCACGGAGACGATCATCGTCGGCTTGGCCGGCGGGGTCCTCGGCTACGGCGGAGGCATCGTGCTCGCCCAAGCGATTGGCTACATGGTGTTCCACTCCTCGATCGCGTTCGTGCCCGTCGTCGTCGGCCTCGTCGCCGTCCTCGTGATCCTCGTCGTCCTGGGAGCCTCCATCCCGGCGATCCGCTACCTGCTGCGCCTCAACGCGGCTGAAGTCCTGCACGGAAGGTGATGCCCATGTCCAGACGAGCAATGTTCTGGCGGATGGTTATCTCCTCCATCCTGCGCCGACGCTCCCGCGTCCTCATCGCGATCCTCGCCGTCGCCATCGGAGCGACCACGCTGTCCGGCCTCGTGACGATCGCCGTCGACGGGCCCGCGCAGATGGCCCGAGAGATCCGCTCCTACGGCGCCAACCTCGTCGTCACCCCCGCCGGGGACGTGCCCATGACCGACGAGGCCGTGGCCGCCGCGACCGCCCAGGTGCCCGCGAGCGCTCTGGTCGGATCCGCGTCCTTTGACTACGAGACGGTCACGATTAACGACCAGCCGTACGTCGCTGGCGGCGCGGACCTGAATGCGGTGCACGCCATGAACCCGTACTGGTACGTGGACGGGGAGTGGCCCGCTGCGACGGGTCAGATCCTCGTCGGTGAGCAGATCGCGTCGACGATCGACGTCAAGGCCGGTGACACGATTACGGTCAGCCAGCTGGACGCGAGCGCCTCGTCGAAGGCTGCCGCGCAGTCGGGTGCGCAGGCCTCGGCCCTCAAGGTCGATCCGCGTACCGTCACCCTGACCGTGTCCGGCATCCTCAAGACCGGCGGCAACGAAGACGGCTACGTGTACATGACCAGCCAGGACATGAGTGCCCTGACCGGGCAGACCGGCGCCGTGTCGCTCGCCGAGTACTCCATCGCCCTGGAAGGCGACCAGCTCAGCGCCATCGCCGACGCGATGAACGCCGCGAACCCCGACATCCACGCCCAGACCGTGCGCCGCCTCGCCCAGTCCGACACCGGCGTGCTGGCGATGCTGCGCTCCCTGCTCATCGTCATCACCGTCATCGTGCTCGCCCTGACCATGATCGGCGTGTCCACCACGATGATCGCCGTCGTCACCGAGCGCCGCAACGAAATCGGCCTGCGCAAGGCCCTGGGTGCGACCGGTCGTTCCATCACCCGCGAGTTCATGGGTGAGGGCGTCATGCTCGGGTTCATCGGAGGCGTCCTGGGGGCCGGGGCTGGCTACGGCCTCGCCGTCCTCATCTCCACCTCCGTGTTCCACCGCTCGATCTCGCTGCACCCCGTGATCCTCCTCGGCACGGTCGCCTGCTCGATCCTCATCGCCGTCCTCGCCTGTCTCCCGCCCGTGCGCCGCGCACTGGCCGTCGACCCCGCGCTCGTCCTGCGCGGAGAATGAGAGTCACCATGACCACCTCCACCGCCACCCAGGCCTCGTCGGCCGCCACGGACGCGCTGCTCACCCTCGAGGGCGTCTCCAAGATCTACGGCGACCTGCACGCGCTCGACAACGTCTCCCTCGAGATCCCGCGCGGCCAGTGGGTCTCCATCGTCGGTCCCTCGGGCTCCGGCAAGACGACCCTCATGAACATCGTCGGCGCCATGGACACCGCCACCAAGGGCACGGTCATGCTCGACGGGCACGACATCTCCGACCTGACCGCCGACGAGCTCACCGAGGTGCGCTGCCGCACGATCGGCCTTGTGTTCCAGCAGTTCCACCTCACGGCCGGCGTCTCTGCCCTCGACAACGTTGCGGACGGCTTGCTCTACCGGGGCGTGCCCCGCGCCAAGCGCCGCGAGGCCGCGCGTGAGGCCCTGACCCGCGTGGGCCTCGGGCACCGCATGGACCACAAGCCCCACCAGATGTCGGGCGGCGAACGCCAGCGTGTCGCCATCGCCCGGGCCATCATCGGGCACCCGGCCCTGCTGCTCGCCGACGAGCCCACCGGAAACCTCGATTCGCGTTCGGGCGCGTCCATCGTCGCCCTCCTGCGCGAGCTCAACGAGGCCGGCACCACCATCATTGTGATCACCCACGACAACGACCTGGCGGCCTCGCTGCCCAGGCAGATCGCCATCCGCGATGGCGAGATCGTCTCCGACTCAGCGCACCCGGGAGGTGACCATGGCGAGTAAGAAGAACTCGGGAACCGGCCGCTCCGCGCTGCGCCTCTCGGACGTCGCGCGCCTGGGCCTGACGGGCCTGCGCGCCCGCCCCATGCGTGCCATCCTGTCGGCCCTGGGCATTGCGATCGGCATCGCGGCCATGGTCGGTGTCGTCGGCGTGTCCGCCTCCTCGCAGGCCCGCCTGCAAGAACAGCTGCGGGCGCTGGGCACGAACATGCTGACGGCGCGCAGCGGTGCGGACCTGTCGGGAACGGATCTCATCCTGCCCGAGGACTCCGTGGGTCGCACCCTCATGATCCCGGGCGTGACCGACGCGGCCTCGACGTCGACGCTGAGCGGCATCTCCGTGTACCGCTCGCGCCTGTCCGACCCGAACGCAACCGGCGGCATTATCACGATGGCGGCCGACACGAACCTCCTCAAGGTCGTGTCCGGCACGATGAAGAAGGGCGCGTGGCTCAACGACGCCACCGCGAAGTACCC
>OLTD01000853.1_pt1 | contig 8421 bp, 10 predicted proteins | sample 1643231 | NCBI WGS metagenome assembly OLTD01 (sample SAMEA3136647, study PRJEB25190) | human gut metagenome | biome: human gut; feature: human-associated habitat; material: faeces | place: Austria | collected 2013
CGCTACAATGTAAACGAGCTGGGCCACAATCCCTATGAGCTGACCTCTTACCTGATTGCCAAGCTCCGCACCTACACCCGGGAGAATGTGCAGGGAGAACTACGGGCCTTGTTTGAGGCGCAGTACAAGCTGACGCTGACCGAGGAAGTGGAGATACGCTACCGCACCGAAACGGACACATGGACGGACGAGGACGGAACCACCCATACGGATACCTACGAGGTGCCGTATGAGTATTACATTCTCCATGTGCGGCTCCAGAACAAGACCCTGCCCGTGGTGGTGAACTCCCTGCTGGATGCCGAGCAGGAAGAAATCTACGACATTACCTTGGAGCTCAAAGGCAACAAGCCCTATCTGTGGGATGACATTTACACGGGCGGCGGTGGCAGCTATGACCCCGGAAGTGATTACACCATTCCGGGCGAGGCTCTTTCCGACCCGGCCTTTGCGGCGCTGATCTCGGAGGCAGAAAAGTATCTGGGCTGGCCCTATGTGTGGGGCGGCTCCTCTCCAAGTACCAGCTTCGACTGTTCTGGTTTTGTCTGCTGGGTTTACACGGCAAGCGGCGTTCATAGCCTGCCACGCACCACGGCCACGGGGATTTTCAACCAGTGCTCCTATGTATCACCCGCCGACGCAAAGCCCGGGGATTTGATTTTCTTTACGAAAACCTATGCTTGCGATGGCCCCGTTTCCCATGTGGGTATCTATGTGGGCGATGGCATGATGATCCATGCGGGAGACCCCATCAAATACGCCAGTATCAATACAAGTTACTGGCAGGAACACTTTTACGCCTTTGGGCGTTTGAACTGATTTTCAGAAAGGAGCTATCCATGACCAAACTTGAAAAAATCGACAAAGAGCTGTCGAAGGCCCGTGAGAAGGCTGCCGAGTGGCAGACCAAAATCCGGGATTTGGAGAAACAGCGTCAGGAAGAAGAAAACAGCATGATTGTTCAGGCTGTTCGTTCTCTGAAACTGACGCCCGCCGAACTGGCTGAGTTTTTCAGCAATCCCGGCATTACCGCTTCGGGCCAACTTGGCCCGAAGTCTGATGAAGTAAAGGAGGATACCGAACATGAATAAGTTTTTTCGCAGGGCTGCGGTTTTGACTGCCGCCCTGTTTTCTTTTACCTGCATGAGCGCCACAGCCTACGCCCAGAGCAACGAGCCCGTTGCGGAAACCAAGCCGCCTGCTGCCGAGGAAACCACTACTAATCCCTTCACCCCAGATGGAACGGGTACGGTGGTGGATAATGCTACCGACGAGGACGGCAAGGAGTTTTTTTCGATTACCACCCCCAGTGAAAATGTGTTTTATCTGGTCATTGACCGTCAGCGCACCGAGAACAATGTGTATTTCCTGAACGCTGTCACGGAAAAAGACCTTCTGGCTCTTGCAGAAGCAGACCCGGAGTCCGAAGTAACAGAGCCGGTTGTCCAGCCCGAACCTGAACCGGAAAAAGACACAGCCTTTCCTGTCGGCAATCTTCTGATGGCTGCCGCCGTGGCGCTGGTGGGCGGTGGTGCGGCCTACTATTTCAAGGTCTACCGCCCGAAGCATGAAGCCGCTGGGCTGGACGAGGACGATTACGACTACGATGAAGCCGACCCCTATGGAGATATGGAGACTGAGGAAGAAACGGAGGACGAGGAATGAACTTTACCAACAGCCCCTACGAAAAGATGATGAAAGAGATCCCCCGCCCGGGCCGTGGCGGCGCTGACCGCTGTGCCGGATGCCGCTACTTAAAAGATTGCGGCAACAGAAAAAGCCGTTGCCGCAAGAAGTTTCGCCCCTCGGGCCAAGTTGGCCCGAAGTCCTAATGTGCCGGGAACTGACCCGTGACGAGCGAAAGGGTATCCGAAAACTGGTCACGGAGATGTGCGCCAATTATGACCGGGAGTATGGCTGCCTGCCGCTGGATTGTGAGTGTTATATGCTTGGCAAGTGTTGGACAGGGGCTTATTGCCGCTACTTCCGGGAGGCCGTTCTGCCCCTTGACCCGGTGCTGGAAGCTTCCATCTGCGAGGACGGCCCGGCCCCAGACACCCGCCTGTGCGCTATCTGCGGGCGGCCCTTTCTCCCGGAGGGGCGGCAAGCCTACTGCTCCGAAGCCTGCAAGGCCGAGGGGAACCGCAGAAGGAGCCGGGAGCGCATGAGGAAAAAGCGTGATAAAAACAAGTAGCCCCGTTACGATTTGCCTCTTGAAAAAGCCCGGAATATCAGGCTTTTTTGAAACACTTTTCCGGGCCTGAATATCTTAATACCTTTTGCCCCGGTTTGGACGGGTATTTCGTAACACTTCATCACCTCGGGCCAACTTGGCCCGAGGTCAGAAAGGAGGAAAACACATAGAAAGCAATCAAGGCTATGAGATTTTGAAATCCGTTATCTTTGACAATGGCCGGGGCTTCGCTTTGGGCTTTGACGAAGCGGCCCCCAGTCCCTTTGTCACATGGCAGTTTACCGAAACGGAGAACGGCCAGAAGGACTACTATTGGGGCCATTACCACAGCAGCGGCCAGACAGCGGAGAAGGATTTTGTCAAGCGTGTGTCCGATTACAAGGAATTGTTTGGCGTGCATGAGCATACCGAGGGCCATGAACAGGCGGAGTATTACCGCTATTACTCTACCCAGCGGCCCGTTGACCTCGGCACCTTCCCGAAGCCACCCGGCAACGCTCCCGTGGAGATCATCAACTTTGACGAGCGGCGTATGGTGGAGGGCAGCACCATGCGGGCATGGGGCGAACTTGCTTATTTGAAGCCCCTGACGGAAAAGCAGATGGAGGACTACGAGCTGCGCCCGGCTCCCGGAAACCCTGATCGGGCGGCCCGACCCTCCATCACAGCCCAGCTCAAGGAGGCGGCCCGCAGAGCGGAGCCCCCGAAGGAGCCCGACAAGGCCAAACACAACAAGTCCCGTGAGGACAGATAGGAGGACGCTATGAACGAAAAAGACAACCACCTGCTGACAGTCGAGCTCTCCGAGGAACAGAACAGCAATATGCTGGACGGCATTTTGAACAACCTACCGCTCTCGCCGCTCCCCAAGGGGCCGGAGAAAAAGGAGCTGGACAGAGTGAAGGAGCCGCCCGCCCACAAGCGGAGCCGGGAACGGGAGGAACGCTGACGGCCCGGCGCAAGCGTGACAGGCACCTTCATGTGATGGTCACGGCGGACGAGTTGACCCAGATACAGCGGCGCATGGCCGAGGCGGGTATTACCAACGCCGGGGCCTATATGCGGAAGATGGCCCTAAACGGCTATATTCTCCATGTAGACCTTGCCCCGGTCAAGGAGTTGGTATCTTTACAGCGGCGGTGCGCCAATAATCTCAATCAGGTGGCCGTCCATGCCAACACCTTCGGCGTGTACCCGGAGGAGATTGCTGGGCTCCAGAGGGACTATGAAAAGCTCTGGGGCCGGGTGTCCGATGTGCTCACGGAGCTGTCTGTTATCGTCGCAAAGTAATAAATAGGGGCAACAACTAATTAGCTGTTGCCCCTACTTTTATGATTTTAGCTGTTCGATATAATCATACCCACTTTTTGAAACAACGAAGATCTCACCTTTGCTCCCTCGTGTTTCTATAAAACCTGCGCTCACCAATTCCTCCAACACGCTTTCCCATTGGGCTATTTCTCGTCGTTCCTGTGAGGTAATGAAGTTCTGACTATTTGTTTCTATATATGTACCAGATAAATCGGTGGTTTTCAAAATAGTTCCATCATTAGCTTCACAAGCAGCAAGTAAAAGTTTTAACGCATTATCACTGATTGTTTGTTTGGGCTCTCTGTATTTAGATATTGCGGAAATAAATGTATCACGCTTACGCTCCCAACGGACATCTGGAATAGATGCTAGTCCAAATTCTTGTGCCAATGCGTCTTTAAGTTGTCCCAATTTTTCCTTGACCTCGGTTAAATCGCCATCCAGCTTTAGCCCAATTTTTCTCGGATTGATGGCGCCTTTTATCTCCTTAAATTCAAAGCCTGGAAGTAAAATCGTTGTGTACTTATTTTGCAGTATCCATGCCGCACCCATTTCATTCATGCAAGCAACACTTTGGTAATAATTATCTGAAAGGACGAGGATAACATGGAGGTTATGTTCTTGAAATTGTTGTTTCAAATAATTATAAATATCTTCATCTAACGGAATACCATATCCCGGAATTGATGAACAAAACAGTTGCTCTTGTGTTAGACCTATATCTTCTAAAAAGTCCACAATGCAAGAAACATAATCTTTGTCTTGACTTGAATGGCTTATAAAGACCTTCGGGCTTTTTTGTGGCATCTCTTGTTCCTCCTTGTCATTATCATTCTGAGTACGGTTAATTTCTGCCGGATAATATTTGTCAATATTTTTCCGAATGGCTAAAAGGCTTCCGCTCAACTCATTGTACGACTGTTCATCCTTCCAACCACTAAACCCCTGCTTTAGAAGTGTTAATGTGCTCCAAATAAATTTATCATGTGTGCGGTCATGGATGCCCTCCAACTCCAACTGCAATTCCTGTTTCCATGCAGAAAATTCGGCCTTGTCATAAATCACATTTAGCTGTGGGATACCAGTTCCGCCAACAATATGGAAAAAGGACTTAATATAATCTATTTGCTCAATCAAACATAATAAATCGTTTTTCACAAATTTCACCCCTCAATCTGCAATCATTTACAAATAGTATACCAAAGCAAACTTTGTTTATAAAGAGGGAAATAAGCAGAAACACAATTACTTCGGGCCAAGTTGGCCCGAGGTGCGCCGTGGACAAGATTTACTAACCGTCTGCAACATTGTTGCCCCTGCGCCCGCATGGTAAAATATAGGTAGAAAGATAGAAAGGGGCTAAAGATATGCGACTGATATTAAAATTGATTGCTGCGCCGTTTATCGTTTTGCTGACCATCCTTGTTGCCGTCCTGTTGTTCCTGTTCTCTGTGTCCTCCTTCCTCCTGACTGCGGCCTCGATTATTATGGTGCTGTTGGGCGTGGGGCTGTTCTTCATCAGTTACCCGGTGGGCGGTGTCATTTATCTGGGGATTGCGTTCCTGCTTTCGCCCTTCGGCTTGCAGGCGGTGGCGGGCGCTGTTATTACAGGGCTGAACAGCTTAAACCTGTCTCTGCGGCAATTCATCACAAGCTGATCGCTTCGGGCCAAGTTGTCCCGAAGTAATACAGACGGCGGCCTTGCATGGCCGCCGTTTTCTATGAAGGGAGGGATTTTCTCTGGCAACAACTACCTTGCTGCAACGCCACGCCAACGAAGGAGAAAGTATAGCCGAGGCTATTCGTGATTGTCTGGACTATGGGAAAAATCCTGAAAAGACGGAGGACGGGAAATACATATCTTCCTATGAGTGCGACCCGGCCACGGTAGCCGCTGAGTTTCTTTTGGCAAAGGCCAGCTACAAGGCCATGACAGGCCGGGAACAAAAGAAGGGTTCTGATGTGCTATGCTATCAGATCCGTCAATCCTTCTATCCCGGAGAGATTACGCCAGAAGAAGCAAATCGGATAAGCTATGAGCTGGCTATGCGCTGGACGAAGGGCCGACACGCTTTCATTGTTACGACCCACACGGACAAGCAGCATATCCACTCACACATTTACTACAATTCTACTATCCTTGACTGTACCCGGAAGTTTCGCAACTTCTGGGGCTCGTCCTTCGCCTTGCGGCGGCTCTCTGACCGTCTGTGTCTGGAAAACGGGCTCTCCATCGTGGAAAATCCCAAGCCCCGAAGCAAGGGCAAGTTTCGCAATTATGGGGAGTGGCAGGCCGGACAGAAAAAGCCGTTGACCTATCAGGGCAGACTGCGGGCCGCCATTGATACCGTTCTTGCCAAGAGGCCTGCCGACTTCCCGGCGTTCCTCTCCCTGATGGAGCAGGCGGGTTATGAGGTCAAACAACGGCGGGGTGCAATCAGCTTTCGGGCTCCCGGTCAGGAGCGGTTTACCCGCTTGCGCTCTGATACTCTCGGGGAAGGTTACAGCGAAGCGGACATACGGGCCGCCTTGTCAGGCTCCCGCCAACGGCCCGGTCAGCCTCGCCCAAAAATCAGTCTGGCTATTGACATTCAATCCCGGCTCCAAGGAAAAGGCCCCGGTTATGAGCGATGGGCCAAGGTGTTCAATCTCAAACAAATGGCCGCCGCCCTTGCCTATTTGCAGGACAACGGCCTGACGGATTATGAGCAGTTGGAGCAGAAGGCCACAGCGGCCACAGAGCATTTTCACAAGCTGTCTGACCAAATCAAAAGCACCGAAGCGGCCCTCCATACCAATATGGAATTGAAGGCGGCAACGGTGCAGTATGCCAAGACTCGGCCTATCTTTGAGAAGTACAAGGCCAGCAAATACAGTAAGAAGTTTCTTGCGGAGCATGAGGCGGATATTGAACTTTACCGGGCAGCCTGCGCCGACTTCAAAGCCATCCTCGGCGGAGCCAAGCTCCCCAAGATGGACACGCTCAAAGAGGAAGGCCGCAAGCTCTCAGAGCAGAAAAAGAAGCTCTACGCCGAGTACCGCAAAGCTAAGGCGGATATGCAGGAGGTCACGACCATCAAGGCCAACATTGACTATCTGCTGGGCTACTCGGAGCCGGGCAGAAAGAAGGAACAGGAGCGTTAGGGACTGTGACGCATAAGGAGCAAAGCGACGCTGACACTTCGGGTCAACTTGGCCCGAAGCGCCGGGTTTGGGGAGGCTCCCCAACAAGCAGATTTTCACAGACGGGCCGCAAGGCCGGGCTTGTGAAAATAGCTTCTGTGGCCACAGAAGCATTGCTTGCCATTTAGCGGAACCCCCGGAAAGTTCCTAAAAACAAGAAAAACGAAGGCCCTCTTTACTTGACCTCCGTTTCTCTGGCTTTTTGTAGTCCCTCTGCTGTGGCTTCCATGACCGTCAATTCCTTTTCGTCCATTGAGTTAAGCAATCTGTCAATGTGCTGGCGGCAGTCGCTTTCGCTGTTCTGCTTGTCAGGATAAAAGAATTGGTCTACGGAAATGTCCAACAAGGTGACGATTTGGTAAAAGGTATTCAGACTTGGATGCTGACCCCGGTTTTCAAAATACATGATAGAGCGTGGGGTACGGTCTACAAGCTGTGCAAGATATTCCTGCGTCCAACCTTTCGCCTCTCTTTTGCGCTTGATCTCCCGGCCTAATGCGTGGAAGTCAAGCCGTCTTTCGTCTTGGTACATTCTCATATCACCCATATATTATTCTACATTTCGGGTTTGATTATGAGAACGAAACACAATTTTATATTTTGGTAGTATTTTATTGTCCGCTGACAAGGTTGCCGATGTTACACGGCCAAGGTATAATAACAGAAAGAAAATTTGAAAACTACACTTTAATCACAAAAATCTATGATACGCTATCTTTGGAGGTGTTACCATGCAAAGGATTTTAGTCGTTGAGGACGATTTTGATATTCAAGAACTTTTACAGAATTTTTTACAAGAAGCAGGATATGAAGTAGCTGTTGCAAATGATGGTGTCGAGGCACTCTCTTTATTTGCAGGCCAACGATATGACTTGATTGTATTGGACATTATGCTCCCCAAAATTGACGGTTACGGTGTCTGTGAATTGATACGCAAGCAATCTGATGTTCCTATCATTATGCTAACCGCATTAAGCGGAGAAGAAGATCAGATTAAAGGATTGGATTTGCAGGTGGATGACTACATCACAAAACCGTTTTCTATGCCTGTCCTGCTCCGCAAAATTGCGGCTGTACTTCGGCGCAGTAACCGGGAAACAGATGAAAAGTATCAAATCATTACTTATGGCAATTTGCTTTTGAACTGTGACAGCTACACCGCCACCGTGGACGGAGCTAATTTTGAACTGACACAAAAGGAATTTGAAATACTGCGGGAACTGCTGACCCATCAGGGCCGGATATTGACCCGGCAGAACTTGTTGGATAAGCTGTGGCGATATGATTTTTATGGGGACGAGCGTGTTGTTGATACTCATATCAAAAATCTACGAAAAAAATTGGGAATAGATTTCATTCAAACAATCAGAGGGGTGGGATATAAAGTTGATAAAGAGAATTAAAGGCAGTCTGTTTGCTAAAGTCTTTATTCTGACTGTGGCAGTTTTGCTCTGCGTGAGCTTTCTTGTCTATGGCGTTTTGGCTTGGTATATGCCTCAAACTTATTCTAACAATCTCAATGCGGCATTAGATGAACAGACAAGCGACTTTATTTATGAATTAGAACATATCCGTATGCAGGATAGCGGCGGACTTTTTGATCAGTTTCTTCAAAACACGACAATTAGCATGGTGGAGCTTTATACTGCTGATGGTGTTCTGGTGGAAACACCGTCTAACCAAAATAGCTTTAACGATGGGATCACCGGGGAGGCTCTTGGCGGAGCATCTTT